>WASW01055464.1_pt1 | contig 36217 bp, 34 predicted proteins | sample 5698521 | NCBI WGS metagenome assembly WASW01 (sample SAMN11175560, study PRJNA528189) | sponge metagenome | isolation source: marine sponge | host: Leucetta | place: Antarctica: Western Antarctic Peninsula, King George Island | collected 2013-01
AATACCCCGCTACCTCGTTACGACGAGCAACAATGGAAATATTTTTCCGTTTAATGTGAAAGACTTAACTCTGTGTTCGTCTGTATCACAGAGACAGGTGTAAATACCGCCGAAATTGCCGAAGGTGTCAAAGGCGCGGCCGAGCGTATGTCTGCAGTGTCAGTGCAATTGGAAACGGTCCGCCATGCCTCAAAGGAAACCAGCCGGGCTGCTGGCGACGTTACTCAGGCGACTGAAATGCTCTCGAGCGGCACCGTGAGGCTGAACAATGAGGCCGGTGTGTTTGTCGAGCGCATTCGGACGGGGTGATCCCATTGGCAGAAGGGTTTGTATTAGGGGCCGGGTAGGATACGATTAATGTACGGCCATATAGCCAAACTTACGTGAGAGCATGTTCAGAAATCAAAAATTAACGCCAAATATGAGCCTCGTATTCGCGGGTGTGTTCGTGAGCGCGTTGGTGCTGTGGCAAACGGCTTACTGGACACGGCAAATCGCGCTCGATCAAATTAGCGAGCGTGGGCACAATACGCTTAGTCTGGTTATCCAGACCCTGCGGGGCGATCTCGAAAAGTTCCGGTACATGCCGAAAATGCTAACCGAGAACAAAGACTTTCATGCGGCGCTAAATGGTACCTTATCCGAAACGGACCTACAGAGCGTTAACGAAGAACTCGAACGCATCAACAACATTTCCGGCGCGATGGATATATACTTGATGGATGCTACAGGTTTAACCATAGCAGCCAGTAACTGGGTGTCGGAAAAAACGTTTATTGGCAAAAATTTCAATTATCGCCCCTATTTCACAGAAGCGATGGAAGGGCGCCTTGGACGATATTTTGCCCTTGGTACGAAGTCAGGAACGCGTGGTTACTATTTCGCTTACCCAGTATGGGGAAATTCCACAGTCATAGGGGTTGTTGTCGTCAAGGTCCAAATGGAGCATCACGAAGATCGCTGGCAAGGACGGGACCAGGAAATCATTGTTGTCGATCAAGACGGCGTTCTGTTCCTCAGCAGTAAACCAGAATGGCGCTTCAAAACACTGGCCCCACTAACCACCGAGAGAGTAGCGCAATTGCGTGATAGCCGGCGGTATGGAAAACAAACCTTATCGGCACTTTCTGTAGTCCCGGCAGGAGATATGGTTAGAAACGAAGAACTGATCTCAATTGCCAACGACACCACATCAAAAAGCAAAAACGGAGAACAATTCCTGGTTCTCGAAGATACAATGGTCGACACGACATGGCGGATTATCTTGTTGGCACGAACCGGACGCATTGATGCCGCAGCGAACGTCGCAATGGCAGTCGCCACGGTTCTTTTAATCAGCATACTTCTCGCCTTAACGGCGCTATACCAGCGCCGGCGCCGATTGGCGGAACGGATAATCGTTCAAGAAGAAGCCAATGCACAACTGGAAAACCGGGTTCGCGAGCGCACCAACGCACTGACTGAAATGAATGTTGAAATGCAGGGCGAAATCACTGAGCGTAAGCGGGCTGAGGAAGAGGTCCGAAAAACTCAGGCGACACTTGTACAGGCGGGGAAACTGGCCGCACTTGGTCAAATGTCCGCTGGACTGAGCCATGAATTAAACCAACCCCTTGCCGCCATTCGCTCTTATGCAGATAACGCTCAGACCTACATCGCGCGAGACCAGACAAAAACCGCCAGTGAAAATTTGAAGGGAATATCTGAGCTGATCGACAGAATGGCAAGGATCATCCGCAATTTGAGGACTTACGCACGCGATGAAACCATCGAACTACGGCCCACATCCCTAGGTGCCGTTTTGGATGAAAGCCTGGTATTAATGGGACAGCGCAGCGCCCTTGAAGAAATCAATGTCATAAAATCTCTTCCAGATGAAAATGTCGTTGTGATGGCGGGCGACGTCCGACTGCAGCAGGTTTTTGTAAATCTGATTTCTAACGCGTTTGATGCGATGAAATACTCTTCCACCAAAAACCTTCATATTGACGTTACTCAGGATAACAATAACGCGTTGATCACGTTCCGCGATTCAGGACCCGGGATTGAGTGCTCTCAAAATCATGATGTTTTTGATCCATTTTATTCAACCAAAGAAGTCGGGCAAGGGATGGGGCTGGGGCTGTCAATCACTTTCGGTCTGGTCAATCAGTTTGGCGGCGATATCTCCGTTCGCAACGCACCGGAAGGCGGCGCTCTCTTTGATCTGAGATTAAAGAGAGCCGAACCAATCCAGGAGGCTGCTCAATGAAGGCCAAAGTGGTATTGATTGATGACGAGGAACACTTAAGGACAGCGTGTTGCCAGGCACTCGAATTGGTGGGTATTGAAGTTGAGAGTTTTGCCGGACTGGAGGGCGCGCTTGATCGTATTGGGCCTTCCTGGCCCGGTGTGCTTATCACCGACATCAAAATGCCGGGGGTTGATGGGCTGGAGATCATGGCGAGGGCACTTGCGATTGACCCAGGACTTCCGGTCATTCTGATTACGGGTCATGGAGACGTTCAAATTGCGGTCAATGCCATGCGCGATGGCGCCTACGATTTTATAGAAAAACCATTTGCTTCGGATGTTTTGGTTGATGCCGTCCGCCGGGCGCTTGAAAAACGACACCTTGCACTTGAAAACCGCGCTTTGCGTTCGGCCCTTGGTAAGGGTTCTGACCTGGGGCACAGGTTAATCGGACGAACGCCGTGCATGGTAAAATTACGCGACGATATCTGCAACTACGCTGCAACAGATGCAGACGTATTGATTTTTGGTGAAACCGGCGCCGGCAAAGAGATGGTCGCACGAAGCCTGCATGAATACAGTTCTCGCAAGGAAGGCCCGTTCGTTGCCCTTAATTGTGGGGCTTTGCCAGTCACAATGATCGAAAGCGAGCTCTTTGGTCATAAAGTCGGCGCTTTCACCGGAGCCGTTAAAAAGCGGGTTGGCAAGATTGAATATGCCAGTGGCGGCACACTGTTTCTTGACGAGGTTGAGAGCATGCCACATGATCTGCAAATCAAGCTGTTGCGGGTCTTGCAGGATCGAACGGTCGTTCCGTTGGGAGGCAACGAAGAGATAAGTGTCAACGTGCGTATTGTTGCTGCGACCAAAGAAGACCTAAGAAAATTGGCTACCGCCGGACGGTTTCGCGAGGATTTGTTCTATCGCCTCGATGTCCTCTCCATTGCCATTCCAGCGCTGCGCGAGCGTCGCGATGATATCGCAATCTTGTTTCAGCATTTTGTCAATCTGGCCTGTGAGCGCTTTAAACGACCATTGCTTGAAGTTCCTTCGACGAAAATTTCAGATTTATTGCCCCATGACTGGCCCGGCAATGTGCGGGAGTTACAAAATTCAGCGATGCGTTTTGCACTCGGCGTAAATTCCGTTGAGGAAACCAGCGAAAACGAGCCCGCCATAAGTTTGGCCGAGCAGATGGATGCGGTAGAAAAACGATTGATCGAGACAAAAATTGAAAAACAGGGAAACAGTCTAAAACAGACTTACAGTGCGCTCGATATTTCGCGCAAAACCTTATACGACAAAATGCAAAAACACGGGATTGTAATCGATAAATCCAAATTTTCGGGATGATCATTAATCGGGGTGTGAATGACCACACATGCCAATTGACGCTTGTGTAAAGCACCACCCACGACACCCCGAACGTTTCAAATCTTAAGAAACTATTTTCACAAAATAACTCAATAAAATCAAATGAATACAAGGTCATTGCCTTGGCGGCTAGGACCCCTAGTTGGTGTAGCATGGGGATTGCGAAGGCAGTCAACGAACCCTGGGGCACGATGGCCTCAAAACTGCTGAAACCCATTTAGGGAGACTTTCCAATGAACAAACTTCTTACTGCTGCGACGATTGGTGCGGCGTTACTCGCTACAGCCTCACCGGCATTCGCAAACTGCGACCCCGGTGAAATCAAGATCAAGTTTAGTCACGTGACGAATACCGACAAACATCCAAAAGGAATTGCTGCGACCCTTCTCGAAAAACGCGTCAATGAAGAGATGAACGGCAAAGCCTGCATGGAGGTTTTCCCAAACTCCAGCCTGTATGACGATAACAAGGTCTTGGAAGCCATGCTGAACGGCGACGTTCAACTGGCCGCACCGTCGTTGTCCAAGTTTGAAAAATTCACCAAAAAGTTCCGTATCTTCGACCTGCCGTTCATGTTCAACGACATCAATGCCGTTGACCGGTTCCAGAACTCGATGGCCGGGGACAAACTGAAAAACGCCATGAAGAGAAAAGGGCTTGTTGGATTGGCGTTCTGGCACAACGGCATGAAGCAGATGTCGGCGAACCGGCCGCTGGTTGACCCGGCTGATGCCAAAGGTCTTAAATTCCGCGTCCAGGCGTCTGACGTTCTGGTTGCCCAGTTCAAACAACTTGGCGCCAACCCCCAAAAAATGTCGTTCAAGGAAGTTTACGGCGGACTGCAAACCAAGGTTATCGACGGTCAGGAAAACACCTGGTCGAACATCTACGGTAAGAAGTTCTTCGAAGTACAGGATGGCGTAACCGAGACCAACCACGGCATCATCGACTACCTTGTTGTGACATCAACCGAATGGTGGGCCGGATTGCCGAAAGACGTTAGCAGCCAGCTTGCAACGATCCTCAAGGAAGTAACGACAACCCGCAACGGCGAAAGTTTCAAGGTCAATGAAGCCAACAAACAAAAGATCATTGATGCCGGTGGCAAAGTTCGCACCTTGAGCACTGAGCAGCGTATGGACTGGGTCAAAACACTGAAACCCGTCTGGGCTAAGTTTGAAAAAGACATCGGCAAAGACACCATCAAAGCCGCCCAGGCCGCTAATACGGGCAGCTGATCACTCACGTTATAACTCCCTGAGACCGGCGGTGGGTGATCGCGGCAAAACCGCAACGCTCTCCGCCGGATTTTTTACGCATGCTAGGAACGTTCCTAATGGAAACCCGACAAAATCCGTCCTTTGGACATCGTGTGGATCAGTTTGAAGAAACCATGATCGCTGTCCTGCTCGGCCTGATGACGATGGTGACCTTCGCCAATGTCGTCGCCCGTTATGTCTTTAACGATAATCTTCTTTGGGCATTGGAGGTTACGGTCTTCCTGTTTGCCTGGATGGTTTTGCTGGGTGCATCGTATTGCGTAAAGAAAAATCTTCATCTCGGCGTTGATGTCGTCGTCAACATGTTTGGCCCCCGAGGCAGGCGGATTGTCGCCCTAATTGCTGTTGGGGCTTGTATCGCCTTTAGCCTGCTGTTGCTCAAAGGCAGTTGGGATTACTGGCACCCGTTCGCGACAACGCGGGCGTTTCTTGAGACCGACGATGTGCCCATGCCGGAATTCCTGCAATTTTTATCTGATGTTTTGAACGAAGGAGAGCGGTATGAAAAATTGCCCAGATTCTTTCCATACTTTGCTTTGCCGCTCGGCGCAGCGTTGCTGACTTTCCGTTTTCTCCAAGTCGGGTGGCGCATTGTTATTGGCGACATCAGCCTGATTATCGCCAGTCACGAGGCGGAGGATCTGGAAGAGTCTCTGGTCTCACAACCAGCTGGAGAGGGCTGAGCCATGCAAGTCGCCGTTTTGTTTTCCCTGGTTATCGCCTCGATGCTGATTGGTGTGCCGATTGCCATCTCGCTCGGCCTGTCCAGTATCATATTTCTGCTGGCCTATTCAGATGGTTCGCTCGCCTCGGTCGCGCAAACCATGTTCTCGGCCTTCCACGGCCACTATACGCTGCTGGCTATCCCGTTTTTCATCCTCGCTTCGACGTTCATGTCAACGGGCGGAGTGGCCCGCCGGATCATCCGATTTGCGATCGCAATCGTCGGCCATTTTCAAGGTGGGCTGGCCATTGCGTCGGTCTTGGCCTGTATGATGTTCGCGGCGTTATCCGGTTCATCACCAGCAACTGTCATCGCTATCGGTTCGATCGTTATCGCCGGCATGCGTGAGGTTGGGTATCCTAAGGAATTTGCCGCCGGTGTAATCTGCAACGCCGGCACTCTTGGTATTTTGATCCCACCGTCAATTGTTATGGTTGTTTACGCCGCCGCAACGGACGTATCGGTTGGCCGCATGTTTCTTGCCGGCGTGGTGCCGGGTTTGGTCGCAGGGTTAATGCTAATGGCCGGCATTTATGTTGCGGCGCGCTGGAAGGGCCTGCCATCACAGCCCTGGGCTGGGTGGGGAGAAGTTTTCGCATCTGCCCGGGACGCCGTTTGGGGCCTGATGCTGATCGTTATCATCCTCGGCGGTATCTATGGCGGCATATTCACCCCGACCGAAGCGGCTGCGGTTGCCGCAGTTTATGCCTTCATTATTGCCAACTTTGTATATTGCGACATGGGTCCCTTCAGTGAAGTTGGTCGCCAAAAAGGGGGCAGGCTGGTTCACCGCTTCATTTCAGTCCTGTGGCATCCAGATACCAAGAAGGCGCTGTTTGAGGCCGGAAAATTGACTATAGTTCTGATGTTTATTATCGCCAACGCTTTGATATTAAAACATGTTTTGACGGAAGAACGAATTCCACAAATGATCACGGAAGCCATGCTTGGTGCCGGCTTCGGGCCCATTATGTTCCTGATCGTGGTTAATGTTATCCTGCTGATTGGCGGTCAGTTTATGGAACCGTCCGGGTTGTTGGTGATTGTCGCCCCGCTGGTCTTTCCAATCGCGATGGAACTCGGGATCGACCCAATTCATTTAGGAATCATCATGGTCGTCAACATGGAAATAGGCATGATTACACCACCGGTTGGGCTCAATCTGTTCGTTACGGCCGGGGTCGCACAGATGTCGGTAATGAATGTCGTCAAGTCAGCGATGCCATTCGTTGGCATCATGTTTATATTCTTGATTTTGGTTACGTATGTTCCATGGTTTTCAATATGGTTGCCGACCCTGCTTATGGGTCCAGAGATCATAACCAATTAGCCGAAGGATAACACCAGCCTAGGGTCCAGATTTTTCCATATCCTGATTTTGAGCCAATGTGTTTATTCGGTAGAAGCGAAGTTCGTCAATCATTGAACATACGGCATCGCAATTCCGGAGCCTGCTGACGCTCGTAAGATCGAAGAGTACAAGATCACCAGTGCGCCTATTAATCTGTGGAACCGCCTGACTGTCCCGATGTGTCTAGGCTAAACAGACAAAGATGAACAATGGTTTTACCCTTGTTTCAACGTGACTTATCTATTTTTGAAGAATGTTATATGCGCAGTTTTTTTTGGGTTTTAATAAAATAAATAACAATTATCCGTAGGGCCAATATTTCCGGCCGCTTTTAACAAAGGCGGCCATTCGGAAGGTTAACAAATTTGACGAACCTTTTTACGATTCAGGTCTTGAGGTGCCGAAACCGCCCTTTTGAAGCGGTCGATCGTCTTGTTAATCCAACCGCAAATAGCCGTAAGGCTTCAAGCACGCCGGTTAGGCGAGATAGTTTCGGAACATCCGGAATTTTTAGATCCCGGGGTTCCGGGAAATAAACTCTGTACCCAACCTCGCCGATCGTGTCGTAGTGCTCGGTTCCATTCTCCTCATAAGGGTAAAGTGGTTCAGTAAGGTGTTGAGCGAAATCATCCGTAACCATGACGTATTCATGTGAACTAATTTGGTTTTTCGCCATACGGTGGATGATGATCGGAGCTTCGCCGCCAAGCTCAATGGAACCTCCGACGGTCTTGATCACAACATCGCCAAAATGAGCGAAGGCTTTCAACCGCAAAACATCGACATGTCGGCATGCATCGCAAATGCATCCACCAACACTCCGGTCTAAGAGTTGCCTATGTTTCACTGCGAAAGCGTTCATTATATCTACGATTTGTCGGGCAATATCGCTGACGGCTGCATGGAGATCATCGCCAAGATCATCGCAGTATAGGAAAGCCGCGTCACCTTCCAACCGGTTCAGCTTCAAGGGGAACCGGGCCGCTTCAGTCACCACCTCAAGAAGATCAGTTATAATCACTTCAGCATGGATTAATGATACCCGGTGGAGACTAATGAACTTCGTATAACCGCTGATATCAGCGATAACCATCACGGTTGGCCGTAATTCCATGAATGTCCTCCAAGAAAATTTCCCGACAGACCTAAACTTAGGGAACAAATCAGCACTTGCAAGACTGCCAGCAGCGGATCACCTTCCGCCTAAAATTGTTGACCCCTATTTGCACAACAACGGACAGTATTTGTGGAAAGTTGGAATCTGATCTGAAAATGTCCGCTTTGCCCCTACGTTACGAACGAAATGTGGAGCGCGATTTTCGGCTCCTATTATCCAAAAAACGGCCATTAACAAACACCCAAAATCTGAATATAGGTTGCGTCAGAATTAACTGGTGGAAGGTTTGGAATTTCAAGGCGAAATTTTCTTCTATCTTCATTCGCCGTTTCAAGTTGTTCCGCATTCAGCATTTTATCGATACAGACATATGTGGATTTTCCACTTTCTTCCATCGGGATAGCCACTCTTCCTGACAAATTAGAGAATACATAGGCCCTGATAAGCGCCGCTTCCTTTGACGTCTTCACCCATACCTGATAATTCCCGGATGACTGCCTTGGGTCAAACTCCGCCAACATGACACCTTGAATATAGTGCCCCCTATCGGCACCACAGCAGACATCAAGATCGATTTCCGTAAACAACTATATTATCACATATTGTCGTCGAAGAAGGGGCTCGCGCAACGTTGGTAAATTCCTTTAACCCGTTTGGTTTCTTTAATACCGGACAAATTGTCCAAAAGTCGACCCGCCAGTTAAATACATCGATATTGGTACAATTTGCGTAAAACCATGGTCTTATGGCGTCCACTGGTGGCCTTCTGAATCTTGCCCTCAGACCCATTTTCTGTCTTGAAGGCCGGGTGGTTAGGTGAGAGTTTGGCGCCTTATTGAGATTTTTGACGGACCGACAATGTTCCAACTTGCCATTCTGGTTGCCGACGAATTGCCGGCTAAGGAGCTTGAATTCTCGGGCGCCCTCGACACATGGTTTATCCAATTGCTGTCGGCGGCGAGCGAACACATTTCGTTCACCAGCTACACTGCGCACACCGGACACTTGCCTGCATCTGCGGACGCGTATGACGGATACTTGATCACCGGCAGCGCCGAAGACAGTTTCGCGCCAATAAACTGGGTCCGCGCGCTTGGTGAATTCGCCATCACTGCACAAAAATGCCGCCCAGTTATCGGCGTCTGTTTCGGCCACCAGTTACTGCACCACTATATGGGCGGTACGGTTGGCCGGGCGGGCGCCGGTTGGGGTATTGGTGTTCAGCGTTATGCTATCTCTCAGACCGCGCCCTGGATGACACCGGGCGTTCCTGAACTGGCCCTGCTCGCCTCGCATCAAGATCAGGTGATCACCGCTGCGCCCGGCAGCACGGTCCACGCATCGTCTGAATTCTGCCCCGTTGCCGTATCCACCATTGGCAGCAATATTCTGACCTTCCAGCCGCATCCCGAGATGACCAAGGAGGCGGCGCGGGCACTTTACGCCCGGCGGCGCGAGAGGATCGGACCGCGGTTGGTGGATACGGCCGTAACCTCGCTTGATCAGCCCGTCACCGATAGCGCCGCGGCGGGATGGATGATTAAATTTCTGTTTGGTGCGGCAGCGCGAGAAACCCGCGCTCTTGCCTAGTTACCGTTTGCCTAGTTACCGTTTGCCTGATTACCGTTTGCCTGATTACCCTTTGCCAGATTATCATTTTGCCCAAACCGGAGCCACCCAATGGACCAGCCGCTTATTCTTTCAAATGCCGACCTCAGCCTCAGCGATGTTGTTGATGTTGCCCGCGGCAACCGCCAGGTTGCCCTCGACCCGGCGTTGCTCATCCGCCTTCAAAAAACCAGAGACCATATCGCCGCGACCTGGATGACGGATACATCGCCCCTGGTTTATTCGCTTAACACCGGGGTTGGCGCATTCAAAGACCAGCGTGTTAACCCGGCGGATATCGAACAATACCAGCGCAATATGATCATCTCCCACGCGACCGGGATCGGCGCGAGTTTCCCTGAAGATGTTGTGCGGGCTATTTTACTGCTGCGGCTGAACGCCTTTACTGCAGACGTGTCCGGAATATCACCGTTGGTGGCCGAGCGGTTTGTTGATTTTCTGAACGCTGGACTAACCCCCGTTATCCCCGCCAAGGGATCCGTCGGCGCGTCCGGCGATCTCGCCCCGCTGGCCCATATGGCGGGCGCGCTTTGCGGTTATGATGAAGCGGAAATTTTCTATCAGGGTGAACGGCTGCCAGCGCGCGACGCGTTAGCCAAGGCTGGGTTTAATCATGATCTGAAACTGGAAGCCAAGGACGCCTCCGCCCTGCTCAACGGCTCAACCGTATCATTGGCAATTGCCGCACTGGCAATAGTTGATGCAGAAAACATCGTGCGCCATGCCGATATCGGATTGGCCTTATCATTAGAGGCCATGCGCGGCGAGAAAGATGCGTTTGACCCGATCCTTCACGCGACCCGGCCGCACAAAGGGCAGGCATTGGTGGCGCGCAACGTTCTGGCCGTCGTCGGCGGATCAAACCGCATGACCCAGGCCGCCCGCGCTATTGTTTTCCCAGGCGAGACTCGGGCGGCGGGAAGCGCCGGACCTGAACGGGTTCAGGACCCTTATTCCATGCGCTGCGCCCCGCAGGTCCACGGCCCGGTTCGCGAAGCCCTTGGGTATGCCCGCGGCGTAATTGAGACCGAGATTAACTCGGCTACCGACAACCCCCTGATCCTGCATGATGGCGAGACCCGCAAGGCTCTGTCGGGCGGGCATTTTCACGGCCAGTACGTGGCCCAGGTGATGGATTTTCTGGCTATTGCCCTGACCGATCTCGCCTCAATCGCAGAGCGCCGCACCGCGCGGTTGATTGACCCTGGCATGAGTTTTGGACTGCCGCGAAATCTGGCATCTGGCACGCCGGGCCTGAACACAGGTTATGCCACAGTGCAATGTTCGATGTCGGCTTTGGTAATGGAAAACAAAACCCTGTCCATGCCGGGATCAGTTGATTCAATTCCCGGTAAAGGCAACGCGGAAGATCATGTCTCCAATTCAACATGGTGCGCACGTAAAGCCGCATCCGTAATCGAAAACACCAGAGCGGTTATCGCCGGAGAAATTCTGGTTGCCGCGCAGGCGATTTCCACGGTCGATGCCTTAGCCGCGGACCATCCCGTTGCAGCGCCGACGGCGCAAATCGTATCAACTCTGCGCCGATCCGTGCCGTACCGCAATGAGGGTGATGCGTGGTATGCGCGCGATATGCAGGCCGCCGAAATACTGGTTGGATCCGGCGAATTATTACAAACTGCGCACGATAGCGGCGCGGCAATTGAATAAGGTTTTGCAATAAGTTTTTGCGAAAACATGGCGCACACTAAAATCGCTTTTGGAGCGGCGCACGCGGCAACCTTATCCCGCCCGGCGCAGTTTTCCGACTGAACCGGGCAAGCTGGTTATTCAATCACCACCAGCGTCCGAAGTTCGATGCTTTCGCGCGGCGGCGCGGTTTCTGAATTGGGTAAATCAAAGGCAGTGTGCGGGGTAAACTGGGCCCGGCCATCAAGCGCGCTGTCCCAACCCTTGATCAGTAAAACCTCATCTCTGGTCATTTGCGGGGCAAAAAACCAGCGCTGCTCTGGATTGTGGGTCAGATAATAAATTTCGCCAATCCGGTCAGGAAATATTTGGTCTGTGGCGACCAATTCTGATGGCCGTATACTGGACGCATCGGCAAGCGCCAACGGTGCACGCCGGACAGGACCGGTGATCGGTCTCCAGACATTAATCTGGATGATCCGCGCACCCGATTTTTTGAGGCGCTTGGCTTCCTCTTTACCGAGGACGTCCTTTACCCGCTGGGGTGCACTACCGGCCGTATAGTCGACATGAACCCGTTTAGCTGGTCCGCGCTGTCCGTCTGGGTTCTTCGCGCCGACGTCGCCATCAGAGCGCCGGGTTGCATCGAAAATGACCACCCGGCTTGCGCCAAAACGCTGGCCCAGAAACGCTTCGATTTCCGCATAATACTGATTACCGACAGCGGCATCATCGTAAAGGTTGTGGACCGCGGAGGTGTGAGACAACAACTCAAATCCCTCACGATCAACGGATAACGTGCCGCCGCGTGCCCGCATATCGTAAATTGGCACTGTTATTTCATCGGCCTCAAAAAGATATTCAGCAGCGCCGCCAGTCAGCGCTGCACTCAGAACTTCCGGTTTATGGTTTTGCGGGCGCAGGAACGACAATGCGCTCTTAACAACCACGCTTGACCGCAGGCTGTCGTTAGAAAAATCCTGCTTGAGAATATTGTTAATTGGACGGCTCCTGAAACAAATTTATTGATGTCAGTCGATATCTGAGGGTACAGCTCCGGTCCCTTTTCGGCCGCACTGACGCGGCTCAGTCGGACGGTATTCCCAGTATCCCGCGCAGCCTTCGGAAATGGCATGCGATCCAGATAACGCTGCATTTCATGTTGAAAAGTGCTAACTTTAGTCATTCCGGCCTCCATCACTGCATCGATCAGTTTTTCAGCAATCCAGTATGGAAAATATTTACGCTGGTATATTTGATCTGCAATAGGACAAACCGTACTCTCAGCCGCTATCGCTGACAAACGAGTTATGTTGTCACTTCAGATCAAATTTTCTTATGTGATAGTGAGGCCGACTGACACCTGTCAGTTCACCGTACCGCTAAATCAAAACGCGTAAATCAAAGCCGCCGACGCTGCGAGTTGATTAGCCGAACCCTGGTCTTTTACCAGCGGGCTGTCAGCGGCATCATTTAACAAACGGGTGTATTCAACCGTTGTATTTACGATCCAGTTATCGTTCACCAGCCAGGTCAACTCGAGCCCGGCACCCGCCGATTTAAATCCGCTTGAGGCCTCAAATTTTGCATTGGAAGAGGTGCCCGCCTGCGCAGTGGAAACACCAAAATAACTTTGCATATGATCCTTATTTGCCCAGCTGGTCGAACCCGTTGCGGTCAGAATCAGATTTTTCCGAAGCGGATAAGCGTAACCAAGTTCAGCATCAATCGTACCGCCCTTGGTTTCATCCGTAAGATCAGCGGAATAACCTAGGCCGTACTGCAGGCCGGAATTTTTTGCGTCAAACTCCAGGCCAATGGTACCAATCGCGTGGCTACCAATATCGCCCATACCGTTAAGCGCCGTATTGTCGTCCTGGTCACGGCCATTATTATATGACGCGCTGACCGCCGCTCGGTAGAGACCTTCCGGCCGATAAAGTTTTACCAGCCCCATATCAACAGAGCCCGGCAAATTGAGAGTGATGTCATGCAACCCAAGCTGTAGGCCGGTTCCGTCTTTGGGAACCACCGGGTCAGACTGCCAACCGAGAGACAGATACGGCAGGCCGCCAAACCCCATGTCATCGGAGCCTTCATAATCAGGCGCCATCGATGAGAACGCACCCAATTTGACCGAATAGTCACCGGCTACAGCGTATGCCGGTCCGAACAGCGCGGCGATGCCGACAGCTAACGACATCATAAACTTCATCACATCAATAATCCTTAACCATGCGGTCATAACGGCGGGCGATATCCAGAGGAAGGTTCGGGATTGGCATCCATTTGCGTTCCGTTTTGACACACTTGAATTGCGAGCATACAATCGTGTACCACCGGGTACTCATAATAGAATTTATTTATAGTACCTAACAGTACTGGTCAAGGGACATTATGTGACACTTTTAAAACACCAACGGGCACACCAGAGAGGACGACCAAAATCGGACCCCGATAACCAGCGCGCGGCAATCTTTGATGCGACTACGTCGGTGTTGTTATCGGCGGGGTATCAAAAGGCAACAACATTATCGATCGCAAAAACCTGCGGGATTTCGAAACATACCCTTTATGCCCATTTCCCGTCCAAAGAAGCGCTGTTCATTGCGCTCATCGAAGACCGTACCGCGGCATTAAATCAGATCCTGGCCGCAGCGTTGGCGGACACGGATCTCGACCTCGAAACTGTTCTGAAACGATTTGGTCGCCTTGCTGTCGGCATTTTAAATTCAGACGTTTCCGTCGCCATAAACCAGGCAGCGATATCCGCAGCCAGTTCAAAAAACGAAGACCTCGCGCTGGCCTATTTTAAACATGGCCATGAACCAATCCGGGGGAAAATTACCGCTTTGCTCCAGCGGTCCAGAGCCAGCGGCATTCTTGTCTTTGATAATATCGACGTGGTTTTCCAGACCTTGTTTGGATTGTATTATGGCGATCTTCAAATGCGCCGCCTGCTTGGCGTAATACCTGCCCTCACCGACCAACAAGTTGCTGATAAAGTCGACGGCGCGGTCGATAATTTTTTGGTGCTCTATGCGCCGCCAATAGAAACACTCGTATAAGCTGACACGCCCGCGTCCGGTAAAAACCAGCCTTGACCACCCAAATTGTTCCAAGTGCCAAAATCGATTAAAACAAAGTGAATTATTCGTTAGCAGCGATGGAGTGACCTGCGTATTCTCCGGCACATTAAGTTGATATGATTTAAGGAGCCATCCCATGGCGCGACAAACCGAGATTACCGCAGCGGACATTATCGATCCTGAAACTTACGCTGCGTCCCGTAAAAAGCGCCGGGCCGAGATGATTGCCCGCAAAAAAAATCGCCGCCTTGCCGCTGGCCCCAATGCCACCATGCATTTCGAAAATTTCGAGACCATGCTTTATCAGATCCAGGAAATGCTGCACGCGGAAAAAGGCGGTCCGGAACAGTTGGCCGACGAGCTTGAGGCCTACAACCCGTTGATCCCGCAAGGAGGCGAACTCGTCGGAACTTTTATGCTCGAATACCCAAATGCTGATACGCGCACCGAAATTCTTCTCGGGTTAACCGGGATTGAGGAAACCATCGCCCTTGATATTGATGGCCAGCGGATCCCGGCGGACTGGGAAAACGACGTCGACCGGACAACACCGGACGGCAAAACATCAGCCATCCACTTTCTCCATTTTCGTCTCAGCCCGGGTCAAGTCACACAATTCCAAGACCCGGCGGTCACCGTAAACTTCGTCATCTCACATACTAACTACAGCCATAGCGCCGGAATTACTGGGGCCGTTCGGAATGACTTGATGACCGATCTTTGACGATGGTTACATTTTAATCCATATGGACGGTAAAACGATGATCTCCGAAATATCCATAAGCCGATTTAAATAGGAGGCTTTTAATACCGACCCGGCGGCCAAAAGCATGTGGCCTTCTTCCGTGACCACATCGCGGGCGACGACCGAACCGACTTCAATGTCCTCAATTGACACTTCATAAACCTTGGTTAATAGAGGAACGGTTTGTTGTGGATGATCCGGCGGGGGAACGGTGATCAAAATGTCGGGGATCTTAATGGATGAATAATCTTCCGATTGTTTTATTTCCGGCGTCTCGGAAAGAACTCTGACCATACGGTCTTTAATCGCATCCTTGCCTTCGTTCTTGCGTATAAAAGCGTTGCAGTCCAAGGACATTGCTGTTCCAAAAACCGCTTGTTCATCTGATCCGGTCAGAACAATCACCGGAACATCACGCCGCGCGTCGCTCAAACCAACACGGACAGCCTTTAAAAACTTTAGCCCATTCATTGGTTTCATCATAATATCAAGGATGATTAGATCGGGGCAATTTTCGGCCAGTTTCACGAGGCCGTCAGCACCGTCAGTTGCCTCGGATATTTTAGTTACGCCGATAAGTCCAAGAAGTCGGCAAATCAAATTACGTATGAACTGTTCGTCGTCGACAACAAGGACACGCGTTTCACTAAAATCAGTTGCCATGTTCAGATATTTTCCAAAACCGATGTTTGCTCAAAATGTAATAAAAAACACGGGCGTCATTTTCGTATAAATCCCCTAATAATGATCAAGGCTCCGCAATTCTACAGTCATTTGATCGATAAACGAACAACATTCCTCAAGCAGTGGCCATAATTTCCCTAAGCGCTTTAGCCAGCGTTCTGAACTCTGGTTTTCGCCGTGACGCGTTCCTCCAGGTCAGGCCGATGGAGCGTTTGCTGGCCTCTTTTGCCAGCGGCAACAAGGTGATATCGAGGCCGTCAAACAGGTGCGAGCGCACCGCCATATCGGGCAATAGAGTGACGCCAACGCCCATTTCAACCATCTGCGCGATGGTGCCAAGGCTGGTCCCGCGGAAACCCTTCTCTCCGGCGTTGTCAGAAATCTGGCAGGCGGCCAGCGCATGATCACGCAGGCAATGCCCCTCCTCCAGCAGCAACAGTTCATCGTTGGGAATTTCATCGATACCGACGGTTTTTCTGGTGCGTTTTTCAAGCGCATGACCTTTCGGGCAAGCGATCCAAAAACCGTCATCCATAAACGGCTCATATTCGATATGCGGGGCCTGATAGGGGTAGGCGAGAATCAGCACATCAAGCTCACCAGCGGCCAGTTGACTGAGCAGATGATTGGTTTGATCTTCCCGCAAATAGGGTTTTAGGTTGGGAAACATGGCGCGGAGCGAGGTCAGAAACCTTGGCACCAAATAGGGGCTGATGGTCGGAATTATGCCGATCCGCAGCGCCCCGCTTAAAGGCTCTTTTGCCGCCTGCGCAGTCGATACAAGGTCTTCGGCGCTGAGCAAAATCTCCTGCGCCTGAGCGGCGATCTCGAGACCGATTGGGGTCGGCACAACGGAACGTTTTGTCCGTTCCAGTAGCGATACACCAAGCAGTCCTTCAAGTTCCTTGATACTGGCCGACAGGGTCGACTGGGTAACCAGGCAGGATTCCGCCGCCTGGGCGAAATGGCGTTTGTCAACAACTGCGATCAGGTAACGTAACTGGCGTAACGTGGGTAGATTAATCATCGTTTTTTCCGATTAATTATACAGTTATTTCTCATTAGTATCGATTACGAGATGTCGATACAATACGCGTCGGTCACCTAGAGCGTTTCCGGCGATTTTTGGATCGACGAAAACGCTCTAACCCTTTGTTAAGACGCAATTTGTCGTTGTAAATTAACCAATTTACTCGGGAATTTCTCTGGGGAGGCGGCCGACGAATTTCCGTTACCCAACACGCTTAACCAATAAGAGGATTATTATGGCTGACCTAAAAGACTCAAAAACCGAACAGAACCTGAAAGACGCCTTTGCAGGCGAATCCCAGGCCAACCGCCGTTATCTGTATTTCGCCCAGAAAGCAGACATCGAAGGTTACAACGATGTCGCTACGGTTTTCCGCTCCACCGGCGAAGGTGAAACCGGACACGCCCACGGCCATCTTGAATTCTTAGAGGAAACCGGCGATCCGGCAACCGGCCTGCCGATTGGTGGCACCGCTGATAACCTCAGAGCTTCTGTTGCTGGCGAAACCCATGAATACACTGACATGTATCCGGGTATGGCCAAAACCGCTCGCGAAGAAGGGTTTGACGAAATCGCTGACTGGTTTGAAACCCTTGCCAAGGCTGAAAAATCTCACGCCGGGCGTTTCCAGAAAGCGCTTGATAACCTCGACGGTTAAGGCGCACTAACGGAGCCCGCTCAATCCGGCGGGCTCCGCTCTTATAATATATTTCAAACACTTACCGCCTACGAGCGAACCGAGAGGCCTGCGTTATGCGTGAAGGAAGTCTGGACACCCCGACCCGTCATCCGATCAACTGGAAAGATCCCGATTTCTGGGACAAGGCCAGTCTTGATGCCGAGCTCGAACGTGTATTTGACATCTGCCATGGTTGCCGCCGCTGTTTTAATCTCTGCGACAGTTTTCCATTGCTGTTTGATCTGATCGACGATGCCCCGTCCGGGGAGTTGGATACCGTCGATAATAAGGACTTCAAACAAGTCGTTGACGCCTGCACGCTCTGCGACATGTGTTTCATGAGCAAGTGCCCGTACGTTCCGCCACATGAGTTCGATCTCGACTTCCCCCATCTGATGCTCCGCGCCCGCGCTCACCAGCTCAAAGATGGCGAGATTTCCAAAATCGATCAACGCCTGACGGAGACCGACAAAAACGGCAAACTGGGTTGCGGTTTTTCAAACCTGACCAACTGGGCCTCAAAACGGAGTAACAGCCTGACCCGGCCAATTATGGAAGGTGTTCTTGGCATTGATAAAAATGCTGAATTGCCGTCTTTTAATGCAAAAAAATTCACCGCCACAAGCAAAAATAACGCGCCGAAAATCAATACCGATGCGCCTGCAAGCGGACGCAAGGTCGCGCTCTTTGCTACCTGTTTCGCCGAATACAACAATGCTGAAATTGGCCGCGCCGCCCGCGCCGTGCTGGCCCAAAACGGGGTTGAGACGGAAGTGGTTTACCCGACTTGCTGCGGCATGCCGCAACTCGAACATGGCGATTTAGAACGTGTTGAAAAAAACGCTTTGAAAGCAGTCGCCGAGCTCAAACCCTGGATCGAAAAAGGATATGACGTTGTTGCCGTGGTGCCGTCCTGCGCCCTGATGCTGAAGTTTGAATGGCCGCTGATCGTGCATGGAAATGAAGACATCAAACTATTGTCGCAGAACACCTATGACATCACCGAATACATGATGGGCATTGCCAAAAAAGAAGGCTTGGCGGGAGGCATGTCGCCCATGGGCGATGTTACCATCCATATTTCCTGTCACTCAAGAGCCCAGAACATGGGCCAGAAAGGCGCCGAAATGTTACGCCAATTGCCGGATGCCAAGGTTACGGTGATTGAACGCTGTTCCGGGCACGGTGGATCCTGGGGCGTCATGAAGGGCAATTTCGAAACCGCCCTAAAAGTCGGCAAACCGGTCGCACGCGCCGCCGCAAAAGCACCCACCGAACATATCGTTTCCGAATGCCCCCTGGCCCGCGAGCATATATTGCAAGGAGTCGAGATGCTGAATGACGGACAAAAACCCGTCGTCAGCCAGTCTCAGCATCCGATTGAATTGATGGCCAAGGCCTACGGCATCTAGCGCCTAACTGAGACCAATGAGCGCGCTGCCCAACAAAACGTAAAACATTATCTTTTTTGTCCGCGTTGATCTATTTTGATGGTGTCTGGGGACACCTTTAATAAATCTTGGGAGCAATGGCTTAATCGGGCCCAACGTCAGGGACGTATTATCATGCGGCTGACAATGAAATACCCGCTGACAATTGTCGCCATCGCATTGGCAACAGCGTTGGTTACCGGGGTTGTTGCATTTCAGAAATCAAAAACAGAACTGCGCCTTGCGGCAGAGCGCCAGTCGCTTGAAATTCTGCAAAGCCGCAAGGCGGGGCTCAGCCGTTATCTGAAGTCGATCCAGCAGGACCTGACCCTCATGGCATCGAACAAAACTGTTCATGATGCGCTGACACTGTTCTCAGATGCCTGGTCTCGGCTTGACGGTGATCCCGAAAAAACCCTCCAGCGACTTTACATCCACGACAACCCTCACCACATAGGCGAAAAAGAAGGCTTGGATCAGGCCGATGACGGGTCGGGCTACAGTTTAATTCATGGCCTCTACCATCCCTGGTTTCGAAAGTTTCAGCGAGAGCGGGGCTACTACGACGTCTTCCTGTTCGATACCAAAGGGAATCTGATCTATACGGTCTTCAAGGAACTCGACTTTGCGACAAATCTAATGGATGGGCCCTGGCGCAGCACCGACCTCGGCCATGCCTATCGCACGGCAGCATTCAATACGTACCCTGATTTCCAGGCCTTTTACGATTTTAAACCCTATCCACCAAGTAACGATGATCCAGCCAGTTTCATCGCAACACCGGTGATCGACAATGATGATACGTTTATCGGCGTATTGGCTTTCCAGATGCCCACCGGCCGGATCAATGAGATTATGCAGGTATCCGCCGGTATGGGCGAAACTGGGCGTGCCTATTTGGTCGGACAGGACCTGTTGGTTCGTAATAACACATTACACTCAAATTCCTCTGAAATTCTGAAAATCAAAAAATCTGCCGAGGTCGTTAATGCAGCACTGGAAGGTTTCTCAGGGGTAAAAGAAGTCATTAACGAAAAAGGAACCGCTACACTTCTTACCTTTACATCAATCAACTTTCTGGGCCACGGCTGGGCACTCATTACGGAAATTGAACTTGCCGAAATATTGGCCCCGGTGACAGAATTAGGCCGATACATGATCATCGCAGGATTGATTATCGGCCTTATCGTTACGCTCATTGGAATGGTATTCGCGGCGAACCAATCTCGCCCACTCATCGCTATGACCGAAGTCATGAAGCGGTTGGCAGAACGCGACCTCGATGTGGTTATTCCGGCGACGGGGCGATCCGATGAAATTGGCGACATGGAGAAAACGCTGGCGGTGTTTAAAGAAACCTCTGTCGCCCGGCAACAGGCAGAAGCGCAATTAGTTGATGCCGTCGCAGAGCTGGAAGAGTTGAACGAGTTGAAAAATAGGTTCATGGGTATGGCCGCCCATGACCTGCGCAGCCCAATCGGCGCAATTCGCGGCATGACAGAACTGATTATGGAACTCGATCTTGGTCCGGAAAAAGAGCGGGAATATATCGCGCTGATAAACGGTGTTAGTGATCAAATGTTGGAACTCATTAACGACCTGCTGGATGTTTCGGCAATCGAAAGCGGAAAATTTGATCTTAATCCGCAGCGGGGATGTGTATCCGATGTGATATCCAGCCGGATTGAGTTGGCCGGGTTCACCGCCAAAGCCAAAGGCATTTCCATCTCCACAGATTTCGGTGACATGCCATTGATCGAATTTGATCAAGCGCGTATTGCCCAGGTAATTGATAACCTGCTCACCAATGCCATCAAATTTTCACCATCAGGCAGCACCATCGCCGTATCCACCAAGGGCCACGAGACGGCGATCGCGGTTGCCGTTCAGGATCAAGGCCAGGGAATTGCAGCAGACGAGATTGACCGGGTATTTTTAGCGTTCGAAAAACTCAGCACCAAACCGACAGCCGGCGAAAAAAGTACTGGCCTTGGACTGGCAATCGCCAAACAGATTGTCGAAGCGCATGGCGGTGACATCCGCGTCGACAGCATGCACGGTGATGGTGCGACATTCACCTTTACCCTGCCGATTGAAAATATCGCGTCAGAACGGGAACTGTAATGCCGGCGCACTACATCAATAGAACGGGTGCCGTCACGGCGTGATCGCGAGAAATTGACTATTACTCCGCTCAGGGCGGGATATAGTATTTCTATCGCCCCATCCGACTTAACGTGAAAGGAACCCACAATGCGTTTGATATTTTCCATGGCCACCTGTGCCCTCCTCCTAACCACGGCGCATCCAGGTTTTGCCGGTGACGTGGTTTCAAGCGGACAGTTTAAAGGCGCCAGCAATCATAAAACCACAGGTGCGGCGAGTGTCGAGAAATCTGCCGCAGGCACCATGGTGGTATTGGGCGCGGACTTTAATTTCGATGGTGCCCCGGACCCTAAGGTCGGGTTTGGCCGCGATGGCGTCTACGACGCGGCAGCGCAGCTCCAAGCCCTGAAGTCAAAAACCGGACATCAGGAATATAACGTTCCCGGTTCAGTTGATCTGGCGCGGTACAATGAAATCTATATCTGGTGCGAGCAATACAATGTGCCGCTTGGCGTCGCCAAACTAAAATAATGCCCTGCACGTAAATCACCATCTGATTGAGCGGCGGTTTTAACGGAGCCGGCTCCAGACCAGGGTCGCCACGGCGATATCCTCTGCTGCGATGCCGGTTAAATCGGCGATGGTGATGTCGCTGTCCGATATTCGCCCGGGTTCTTCGCCGCTCAACACACGCCCCAAGTTTATATCAGCGCGCTCCGGGATCAGCCCTGCACGAACGGCATGACCGAGCTCTCCATGATGTACGCATTGGTCATGATCATCAACCATGATCACAGCGGCCCGCGCGAACAGATCGGCGGACAGTTCCTGTTTGCCGGGGGTATCGCTACCCATGGCGACGATATGGGTGCCCGGCAAGACATCATCCGCCGTAATCAACGCGGTTGTTGAGGGGGTTGTGGTGATCACCAATCTGCAGGTTTTCAACAGCGACGCACTGTCGGGAGCGGCGGTAACCGAAAACCCGCTGCGCTCCATTCGATCAGCGTAATTCTTGACGTGCGATGGCGTACGTCCGTATACGCTGATCGCTTGAAGGCCCAACAACCGGCACGTCCATGCCGCCTGCAGTTCGGCCTGTTCACCCGTACCGACCATACCAACGCGGCTGACATTTGTGAGGGCACCGGCTTTTGCTGCCAGGGCGCCCGCCGCCGCTGTTCTTGCGTTGGTTAACCAGCCCTTATCATCAAGAATGCAAACCGGCGCACCTGTCCCGGCATCGAACACCAGCATCGTGCCGTTGCTGACGGGCAATCCGCGTTTTGGGTTGTCATAAAATCCACTGGCGATTTTGACCACGAATGATGAGCTGCCGCTGAGATGACCATATTTGATATGAAGTTCGCCCTTGGGGTCTTCGAACTGCAGAGACCCCGGCGGCGGCGAATTTACCATCCCTTTGGCATGGGCAATAAGTGCCCCTTCGACGGCGTCCAGAATATCATCCTCGGTGACAGCGGATTTTATCTGCTCAAGCGAAATGACGGGAATAGTGCTCATCAGTTGGCCTTCAGGTAGGCGCGAAAAGCAGCCAATCCTTCGTCGATACCGCGCCGACCGAAGCCGATCCGGAAACGGTTCCAACGAACGGGTAAGAGTTCTGAATGATAAATTTTAGGCGGCAGTAAAAGGACACCTGATTTTTTCACCAAGTCTTCGCAAAAATCATCGGTCGTTCCCGGTCCGGTATACGCGGGGAAACCGACGCAGCCGCCATCAGGCTGGCGCCACTCAAACAGGTCCGGAAACTCGCCGAAAAAGGAGGTTAGTTTTACCGCATTGTCGCTGACCAATTTACGGTTTGTAGCGAGAATAGTTTCCCGGGCGCGCAACGCAATAACCGCCAACCACTCGCTGGGGGCCGAATTGCAAATGGATAAATAATGTTTGTAGCGCTCCATTTTTTGCAGGAGCCCCCGATCCTGGCACGCGATCCATCCGATGCGAAGTCCCGGCAATCCATACACTTTGGACATCACGTTGAGCGACAGCGCTTTTTCGTATACGTCTGCAGCCTGAGGCAAGCGCAGCGCCGGGTCGCGTTCGATCATGCGGTAGACTTCATCACTGAACAGATAAATATCATGTTTGCGGCAGGTCTCAATCAAGGCGTCAAATACGCTGCGTTCCAGAATTGCGCCTGTGGGGTTATTTGGAAAATTGATTGAGATCAGTTTGGTATTGGGGCGAATTGCCGCCCTGACTTGATCCATATCCAGTGACCAGTTGTCGTCGGGATCAAGGGCAACGCCGGTAACGTCGCAAATTTCCATCGGTATGGTTTCGGCCGCCTGATAGTTGGGCACAACGACGATGGCATGATCATTTTTATCGAGAAGAACCCGCATCGCCACATATACGCCTTCCTCGGCACCGGCGAAGCAGAGAATATTTTCGGCGCGGCGGTATCATAAGTGTTCGCAATTTCTTCTCGCAGCACTGGCAGTCCATAGGTTTGCGTATACCCGAGATTGAGATTTTCATAAACCTGCCGGTCCTCAGCGCTGGCCAGAGCCAACAGATCGGACACGGAGCGGGACTGAAGGTCAGATGCCGTCATATGATAACGAGCATCAAATTCCCATGTAGAAAAAAACGTCTCGAGGGAAAACTCTCTCATAATATATTACCCTAAATCTTATTTTCCAAAACGGTTTGAAATACGTCCATGCTGACATTTCGGCCACAAATCACAATGGCAATATTTCGGCCTGAGTAGTCTCCACCGGTTTTGAGCGCCGCCGCGGTGGCCACCCCGGCGGATCCTTCAATAATATAGTTTTCCGTTGAAGCGACATCACGCATGGCGCTGGCGATCTCTGTTTCGGCGATCAATATGTGGCGATCTATGACCTTCTGGCACATGGGAAATGTAATCGCCCCTTCCTCAACACCGCCAGCGGAGCCGTCCGCCAGTGTCTTGCTTTCCGGCGCGTCATAAATTTCACCCTGCTCTAGGCAGAGATGCATGGCGGCGGCATTTTCAGCCCAACAGCCAATTATGTCTGTATCCGGCAAATGTTCTTTCAGATACGTTCCAACTCCAGAAATCAGGCCACCGCCACCAACGCAGATATAAACCGCAGCAAGGTCCGGGCATTGCGCGATCAGTTCAAGACCGATCGTCCCCTGGCCAGCGATAACGTCGATATCCGAATAACCTGAGATGAAGGTTTTTCCTTCCTGCTTCGCGGCGCGGCGGCCAGTGACCTCCGCTTCAACACACATTCCAGGGACGAGCACTGTTGTTGCGCCCAGTCTTTTTATGTTGGCATGTTTCAGCGGCGATACATCGTCTGGCAAATAGATGGTGGCGTCCAGTCCGACCACCCGGGCGGCCTGAGACGTGGCCATACCATGATTGCCGGACGATGCGGTGATGATACCCTTTTTACGCTCATCGTCACTAAGGCAGAGTATCTTGTTCATGGCACCGCGCATTTTAAACGATCCGGTGCGTTGCAGATGTTCACATTTGAGCAGAAAGTTGGCCCCCGTGCGGTCGCTGAACACACCGGCCAAATCGAGCGGTGTTTCCCGCACCCCGCCGTCGACGGCCTTGATGCGCTGATTTGCGGCTTCAATGTTTTGCACCAGGTTATCCATCGTCAAAGATCCTTTTGTTTTAAATATTTGTATACCGTGGCCCGGCCAAGCCCGAGGCAACGGGCCACGTATTCGGTTGTGCCCTGCCCCTGAAAGGCGCCTTTGTTTTTCAACACCAAAACCAGGTCGCGTTTTTGGGTTCGGTTCAAACTGTTCAGGCTGAGCCCACTTTCGAGCGACCAGTCCTGAATCGAGAGGTTTATCCGTTCATACCAGTCGTCTTTAAACAGGGCATCAATCTGCTCATCCTCGCGCGGGACATTTACAAATAAACCCAGCACCTGATGCATGCGGTCCATTTCCGACATGTCCAGATTGATGCAAATGAGTGCTTCAGGCCTATCATCTTTGGCGTTCATGACGATGCTGATGGATTTAAGAACTTTACCATCCCAGTTGGTTCTTCGGTACGGCCCTAAGACAATGTCCCCGTCCGCGAAGTCGATCTCATCAACAAACGATGGGGATCCGATTTCCCGGTTTGAATAATTATTTGCAAGATAAGCAATCTGCTGGGCCTTGATATCATGAACCACAACCTCAGCATGGGGATGCATCAAGGCTGCGATGCCATCGGCCATACGTTGGTAATGTTCTAAATAATCCATTCATAGACTTATAATCTATATATGGATTATAAGTCTACTTTAATATTCGAATCAAATTGTAAGGCTGCAAGATGTGCATATAAGGGACTGGAGTCCAGAAGTTCATGATGAGTGCCGCTTGCGACAAGTGCACCGCCATCAATCACCGCAATACGATCAGCATTCACCACGGTCGCAAGACGATGGGCGATGACCAGCGTGGTCCGCCCGGCTTTTAGTTTCTCCAACGCCATTTGCACAAGGCGTTCGTTCTCTGCATCAAGTGCACTGGTCGCTTCATCAAGCAATAAGACCGACGGATTGTGCAGCAATGCCCGCGCAAGGGACAAGCGTTGACGTTGCCCGCCGGATAACCGCACACCTTTCTCGCCCAAAAACGTCGCAAAACCCTCAGGCAACTGATCCAGAAACTCCGCTGCTGCTGCCGCTTCGGCGGCAGCACGCACCTCTGCGTCCGTAGCGCCCGGGCGGCCAAAACGAATGTTCTCATTTCCGTCGGCACCAAAAATTACCGCGTCCTGCGGCACAAAAGCAAATCGTTCGCGCACAGCCTTGATATCGGCGCGGCGAATGTCGACACCATCCAGCTCGATATGCCCGTTCTCCGGATCATAAAACCGGAGCAGCATTTGAAACACGGTTGATTTTCCGGCGCCCGACGGACCGACCAAAGCAACGGTTTCGCCGGGTTTTATCTGCAACGAAAAGTCGATTAACGCGGCCCGGTCCGGGCGGGACGGATAATGAAAGGTCACGTTTTTGAAACAAACAGCACCGCGCGCCGGGTCCGGCAGCGCAATTGGGTTTTCCTCGGTCAGGATATCGGGCGTTGTTTCCAGTAATTCAATCAGCCGTTCCGTCGCCCCGGCGGCGCGCTGCAACTCGCCGTAAACTTCGCTGATTACGCCGACGGAAAAGGCGACGATGGTGGCATAGTAGATAAACGCCGCCAGTTCGCCGCCGCTGATTTCCCCGGCCAACATATCGCGGCCGCCGATCCACAGCACAATACCGATGGCGCCAAACACCAGCAGGATCACAACCGCGGTCAACAGGCTGCGCATGCGAATACGCGAGACGGCAACCTGAAAGGCATTATTGACTTCAGTGCCGAACCGCCGACTGTCCTCAGCTTCGTGGGTAAAAGCCTGAACCGTGCGAATGGCATTGATACTTTCTTCGGCAAACGCCCCAACATCAGCAACCCGGTCCTGACTGGCCCGCGACAGAGCCCGAACCCGCCGCCCGAAAATCAGGATCGGCACAACAACAATAGGAACGACAAGCAAGACAAGTCCGGTCAGCTGGGCGTTGGTGACAAACAGCATGATGATGCCGCCGACAAGATTGAGCGCATTGCGAAGTGCGATTGACGCGGACGAGCCGATCACCGATTGCAGCAATGTTGTATCGGTGGTCAGGCGCGATAGAATTTCTCCAGTTTTGGTGGTCTCGAAAAATCCGATATGCAGAGCCAGGACCCGGTCATAAACAGCCTTCCTGAGATCCGCAACAACCCGCTCTCCAAGCCACGAAACAAAATAAAACCGGGCCGAGGTGCCGATTGCCATAATGACGGAAAGCCCGAGCAATAACATCAAAGCCTGATCAAGCGCAGCCGGGTTGCCATCGGCAAATCCGTTGTCGATCAATTGTTTTAGTCCCTGACCAAGGCCGAGCACCGCAAGCGCCGTGATGGTCAGCGCAACAACTGCGCCAATAACCCTGCGCCAATAGGGTTTCAGAAATTCAGCGGTACGCCGCAAATAACGAAGGTCACGTCCTTTTGGACGGTCAAAGGCTGCACTGGATCGGGCCAAAAAGGTGTTCCTAAAAATTTTAAAACAATGTGACCGTGAATATGAGCGCGCTGGTGGTTATCGGCAAGACTTGTGGGCGTGGACGGGCACCGAAACCCCAAATTTACGAAATTCGGGGCAATCGAATAATCGCAGTCGTACCGTGATCAACCTGAGACTCAAGTTGGAATTTCCCGCCGATCAATACCGCGAAACGTGCCACAAGCGGCAACCCTAATCCGGTTCCTTGATGAATGCGGCTATAACTATTATCCATTTGCATAAAAGGCTCCATGACACTTTCCAGTTTGTCTTCTGGAATTCCCGCACCATCGTCTTTAATTCTGAATTCAACGCCATCATCGCCATCTCGTAATGAGGCAGTAATTTTCCCATCAAATGGGCTAAACTTGATGCTGTTCGAAAATATATTTATCAACATTTGCTTGAGGAGGCGACTATCGGTCTCGGCAGTGATGTCGGCCATGTCAAATTCAACGCTGATGTTCTTCTCCAGTAATTGATGCTCCAGAAAGGCGATTGAATCTTCTACGATTAATTTCAAACTTACGTCTTCAATACATACTTCAATTTTTCCAGCATCCACTTTTGATAAATCAAGTATATCGTTGATGATATTTAACAAATGTGTGGAACTGAAAAATATCGATTCTATATATTCTTTCTTTTTTGCACTGGCGAGCTCGATGGAGTCCAATTTCATCATTTCAGAAAACCCAATGATGGCGTTAAGAGGCGTTCGTAATTCATGGCTCATATTGGCTAAGAATTCCGATTTCGATAAATTTGCCTGCTGTGCAAATTCTTTTAGTTTGGACGCTTCTACAAGCAGTTCTTCCAAGCGGAGTTCATATTGTTTCTGCGCTGTCAGGTCACGAAAAATTGTCACTTTGTAGCCCGTATCTTCACCTTCGTTGAGAACTTGAGAAATACTTAATTGCGCAGGTATAACAATGGCATCAACTGTCCGGATTTCCACTTCCCCCTGCCAACTTTTGTCTGGACTCTGGTTTTTCCAAATCGCTTCCAGTTTTTTCTGCTGCATCTGATCAACAAATTTAATTGATGGTGTACGACTATTTGAGCTTTCTCTACCCGCTCCAACAACACGTAAATACGGTGGGTTCGTTTCGAAAAGATTGCCGTCAGTATCGGTTACAAACAATCCATCCGTTAACGATTCGAATGCCTGTTTTGAGATCGCCAGTTTTCGGGTTGGTTCAATTAACGTTCGATTAATGACATAAATAATGGCAACTGCGATTGCACTGACCACCATAACCATTTGGATTAAATCAAAAACTAAACCGTGATATAATCTCTGCATCAGAGATGGTCTCGTCAAAAACACGCGAACAGTTCCAATCGTCATATTGTCCTGCTGGATGCCTTTAATCGCACTTATATATGAACCACTCAGAAGTGCAGCATGTGCACTGCGGTTATAGAGAACGACAGAATCATCTAGACCTCGGACTTTCCCCATAAAGACGTGACCAAAATTTCCGTCGACAATTATGGCAAAAACTGACGGGTCAAATAATTCAGAGTCCAAAATAGCGGACGCAACATCGGCACTATATCTTCGGTCTGTCGATTTCTCGAATATGTTCCATATGGTGGGGCTTACGGCGGCGGCAACTCTGCTTGCGACGATATCGGCTCGGCCTTGCAACGCCCCAATTTGGTTTTCATCGTCGTAGTATACTCTAGCACCGACAAATATCGCGAGCACAAGTGTTATGACCAGAGCTACTGAAAAGACTAACGTCCATAACCCGAAGTTTGTACCAACCGCCTTTTTAAAGACTTCAATCATATGGCCCAAATACGCGGTAATATTTATTGTACATTTTTTTGAAATCGGCCTTTTTCGTCAGAAGCCTATTTGTGTAGGGATCGTTTTCGCGATATCTTTTCAACACTTTTTGATTAGCCACGCGCCACCTTTCGATATCCGATTCTGACCAGGTGCTGATTTGGGTTCCTGCCTTCCTGAATTTTTCCAGGGCATGGATGTCTTTCAGTTTGGCCTTAAAGGTTGTCGAAAGGGTGTAAGCTTTTATCGCTGTTTCCAGCATCGCTTTGAAATTATCTGGCAATTTCTCGTATGCCTGTTTGTTGATAAGAAAGTCCGAAACGACAGATGGTTGCCAAATCGCAGGAACGATGGCGTATGGGCTTATCTCGTTAAGGCCGAGGTCCCATGCACCGCTGGTCGTGGTCCATTCAACGGCATCGAGATTTCCAGCGCGCAGGGCAGGCTCAATCTCGGAGGGAACAAGCGGCACGGCATAACTACCCGCGGCTTCCGCCAGCACTTCGCTGGGTAGACCCGGCCCTATACGTACTTTTTTTCCCTCTAAATCATCAAGACCGGTTATCAGCTCTTTTGACAACAACCCAAATTCCATTCCGGGCCACCATGCCGGGCGCCAGATGATACCAGCGGGTTCCGCCAGTTCATTGGCCATATTCGTGCCATCACCAGCAAGAAAAAACATCATGGAAGCGTCAATATTCATGAAGTCAAAGGGACCGGCATTCATCACCGCCCACGCCGGGTTTTGGGCAGACCACCAGTTAGGCCAGCCGTTTCCAATTTCCACTTTGCCTTCACTAACCGCCGAAAAAATGTTGGCCCCACCGACAATAGCCCCTCCAGCGTGAACCGAGATTTTAAAACGGTCATTACTCATCATTCGAATATTCTCGGATAACACCTTCAATTCCAGGAAATCAATACTGGTCTCAACCGCATGCGATTGAAGCCGCCATGAGATTTCATCCTGACTTTCAAAGTCACACGCTGCCAAGAACAAGGGCAGAGTCGCGATAATACAAAGAATTTTATTGGAAATCTTCGGGGTTGATTTCGGGGTTGATGGAGAAAGCATCACCGGGGACCTTTCAAAGTCAGTACGCGTTGCGTCCCCCAAAATTAGTTTGGAACCATAGAGGGTTTTACGCAATAGAAGAAAGTCAGGTACGATAATTTCGAATGTTAAGCCGACAGAGAAATCAGCAACAGGCCACAAAACCGATCAAGACAAATGCATTGTCAAAATCCGCCTTAGCGTATTAGGCATTAAAAATTTCAACCATAGGGTTGATCACACCATCAGGTCCGCGGCGAGGGATCATTAATGTTTTACTAACACAGGTAAAATCGTATTCTACCGGCTATGCGGGGATGGTTTTCGCCGAGCCGATGGCGCCGCCCCAGCGCAGATACAGTTCCGCGATGATCAGGTTAGGCACCCAACTGATCCACGCGACATAACTGGAGGCTTCCGCGTATTCCATACCGCCAAAAATAAAAAACAACGGCAGCATAAAACGCAGGGTCACGGCGGCAAACGTCATTGCGTAAGAACGCACCATCCAACGCCGGTGATCGTTATAGTGCCCCGCCATTGCGAGGCGAACGCCATTTGCCGTTACCGCCAGCCAGAGGATGGCGAGCAGACCAAACCCTGCTGCAGCAAACGGACGATCAATTGATCCGATAGCCAACAGAAGTCCCGACACGCCGCCGGTCAGCACCGCTGCCGTATACACCCTGCCGCACCATCGGTGAACGGCAGGCCGGCGCGTGCGCAGATTGGGCAGGAACTGAAAAAGACCGACGGCCAAAGCAATAGGCGCTGCTGAAATATGAAGGACAAAAACCAGTTTCCGCTGCGTGATGTGGCCAATCATCCCATCAAAAGCCTGCTCAAGACCCAACGCCAGGAACCGGTAAGACACCAGAGCGATGATCAATGCTGTTAACCAGAACAAAACGGTACCAATTTTTGAAACATACGACACGGCGCGCTCCATCTGGACAGTGTAAAGTTTCTTGAACGTTTTCCCACACCATCTTGACAGTGTCAAGTATTGGGTTCAAACACGCCGTATGGCAAAAGATCTCAACACCAAAAAACACCATCATGGCGATCTGAAAAAGGCCCTTGTTAGGGCTGGAATAGAGCTTCTGTCCGAAGGCGGTATCGAGGCTCTTACGGTGCGCAAATGTGCGTCCCGATCAGGTGTCTCACATGCCGCCCCGGCTCATCATTTTAAGGGTCTTAAGGGGTTGCAGACGGCGATTGTCACCGAAGGGTTCAGGATATTTTCCAAGACCATGATTGCCGAGCGTGACACAGCCGGTGATGAGCCACATGCCAGGCTGATTGCAATTGGCAACGGATATCTAAAATTCTCCAAAAACCACGATGCTTTGGCTGAATTAATCTTTATGAAAAAGGACATACATCACGACGATCCGGATTTTCAACGTGCGGCCTCTGCCGCCTATCAGGTGCTTGCGGATGCCTGCGCGCCGTTCAAACCCGGTGCGGCCGGGCAAAAGGGAACCGAAGTGATGATCTGGTCGCTGGTTCAGGGATACGCCAACCTGGCCCGATCAGGGCGGGTTAATGCCGAAGAGACACCGTTTGCGGAAATATTACCATTGCTTGATCTTAAAGTGCGATAAATTCACCAGCGTTTTCGACATTTCCAACGGCACATATGAAGCGGGTGCATATCAGGCTGGCGCAAAATCAGGACGCCTTAGGCAGCCTAAAAATCTCAGGTGGAGATAGTTCCTGGTTTTGCACAGGGCTCTCACCACGCCGTTTTTGATACTCACGCATCAAATCCTCAAGCGTAAGAGTATCGCGGTTCAGGTCTAGGTAAGGACTATATTTCATAGACCTATTCTCGCTCAGATTTCTTAACAATAATTGAATCAAAAGGGTTAAAATCGATTAACCATGTTGGCGGCGCAGCGCGCCCGTTTAGGGGCGGCGCCGTCCGTTGGCAAACGTACCAGCACCCGGGAAACATTCGCGTCAGGTGCAAAATTCATTTTCATTGTTTGGATAAGTGCCGGGTCTTTGGGCAAGAACCAGGCAAAGAAAAACCGGGCTTCGAAAAGCCCGGTTAAGTTTGACGGGGAACCAATTAAAGACCTGAAGGGTTAAGTCCTTGATTGGCGTTTCCAGAAGAAAGTCAAACAATCCCTTATTCATCTCGAGTTGAATAGTCAGGTTATTCCCGGATATCCCCGCTTCGCCCAAAATGGTAATATCCTGGCCATCTGCTGTGGTATTGACGGCAGACGTTAGAGTGAGCCCAGCATAATTACCTAATTTGTTCACTCTTCCCGGCACAGCAGGATCGGGCTAATGACAGTTTTAAAAATCGAACCGTGCAGCATCACAGCGGTGCTTCTCGTTACCTTACTGGCACTAACGTCGCCCGTTCGCGGTGCAGAACCCTGCGATGCGTTTTCTGCAAATGGTGTCGATAACTGGTATCCGTTTGTTTACCGGACCGCGAATAATCGGTTAACCGGGTCCATCGCCGACGGGACCCGCGCCGCCCTCAATCGCATTGGACTTAAAATGAATGTCCAACAGAACCAACCCTGGAAACGTATCATGCACGATCTTGAAGAAGGTCAACTTGATATCGTGCTCGGCGCCTATTGGAACGCTGAGCGGGCGGCGAAATATGTTTATTCCGAACCCCTTGGAACCGATGAAGTTCGTGTTTTTGTCAAAGCTGGCAATGAGTTCTCACTGTCAGCGCTGGACGATCTGATTGGACGTGCCGGACTTAAATTGCTGGGCGGCTCTTATGGCGATGCATTTGACAAATATGCTGCTAGTCACCTGGATTTCACCAAGGTCCCCGAAAGTGACAGGATCGTTAAAATGCTCGCTCATGGCCGCGCCGACTACGGCATTCTTGGGTACATTGAAGGATTGCAACATATTCGCAATCAGGGTGTCGAAGGACAGGTGGTGGCGCTACAATGGCCAATTTTATCAAACGCCATGTATGTGATGATCAACAAACGCGCAGCCTGCGCCAATCGCATTAAAGAACTAAACGCAGCTATTAAGGCAATGCAGAACGAGGGTGTTCTGGAGAAAATATTTTCCCGTCACGTCCGCCACGGTCCTGATGCCAATTAAGAGACGGCCGCGTCTCTATCGCAGCTGCCCGGCGGCTTAAGGCCGCAATCGCATAACCGGCACCCTGACAAGGACCTGTGAGAAGGCGTTTCTCCACAAAAAAATTTGGTTAAGTACCGCGTTACGATTACAGCGGAGAAACGCCCATTTTCCTTACGCGCATTTAAGCACCGCCCATCGTTCGATTTCCTGATCGATCCGCGCAGCCAGTCCGTCCGTGACCGGAACCATCGGCAAACGGACTTCAGGACTGTCGATCAGTCCGCTGCGCCAGAGCCAATGTTTGATAGGTGACGGGCTGGGTTCTGCAAACAGCAGGGGGACAAGCGTTGATAACGTTCGCCAGTCAGCCCGTGCACCCGCCAGGTCGCCGCGAAGAACTTTGCTACGCAGGTCTGCAAACTCGGATGTGTGAACGTGGGCCGAAGCCAGAATACCGCCATCAGCGCCGTTGGTTAAGGCAGTATGGGAATACGCATCTTCGCCGGTCATGACGGAAAACCCGGGCGGGCGTTGCCGCGTCAATTCGAATGATTGTGCCAGATCTGCCGAGCAATCCTTAACACCGATTATATTGGGTCTCTCTGCCAACCGAAGCATCATCTCATTACCAAGATTCACCCCGGTACGGTACGGAATATTATAGATCGCAATGGCGCGCTCGGTGGCATCTGCCAGCGCCGAGAAATGCTGGAACAACCCTTCTTGGGATGGACGCGTATAATGGGGACAAGAGATCAGATACCCATCAATCGGCCAATCGCTGGTGCTTTCAATTGCCGCCGCAACCGCACGCGTATCACTTCCGGACAACCCGAGATAAAGCGGCAGCGATCTATTGCCATGACCAAGCTGATCGGCGGAAACTGAAACCAGCCGTTCGACTTCGCGGCTCGACAATACCATTCCCTCCCCTGTGGTCGCGCCAAGGATCAAACCATCGATGGCAGTGCCGCTGTAGTGAGTGATCAAACGCCTTAATGAAAGCTCATCCAGGGTGCCATCCCTGAACGGCGTAATCAGCGGCAACCAAAGGCCGCGCAAAATAGTGGATTGGGTATTCATGGACTTCATCTCCTGTTGGGCCGGAGACAAGATCAAAAAAAACCCCGTCCAAACCGGCGGGGTACAAATCGATCAAAAATTATGCCTACTTAAAGCGCACGACGATCCTTGCTCCCCAAATGAGGGATGCGTTTTATCTTCTCAGAGTTGAAACAGACAAAGATCATACGCTCTATATCGCAACGAATGTCGTTGCTGTCAAGGTGGGTAATTTGGTCAACACCCATCGTGAAATTGAAAATATAGCCGTACATCGATCACGCATCAGGTGGAAATGGGAATATTGAAACCTTTTGAAACCCTATTCGTACGCAAACCGTGTATATTATGAAGGTTCAGGGTTTAGGCGTCTATGGGCGGGCAATTTTACCGCCCTCACGCCGTGTCCTTAGCAGCAGAGTAGGGAATTTCGATATGGGTCTCCTCCAAATATTCCGCACAATCGGCAGGTGTGTACAGATCACATTATTTTCCGGGTTAATTTTTACAAGCGGCATATATGCTGCACAGGCCGCGGTTCCGGAATCGCCTGATCCTGTACGCATTATCCTGAACAATTGGACGAGCCAAATTGTCTTATCCAAAGCGCTCGGAGAAATTTACAAACGCCGGGGATACACCGTCGAATACATAACTCTGGAAACCAAAAACCAATGGAGCCACTTGCACCGTGGCCTTGAACATATTCAAGTCGAGGTCTGGGAAGGGACAATGGCTGACGATTTTGAACGCGTACTCAAATTTGGAAAAATTGTTGATGCCGGTAATCACAGCGCAACAACGCGAGAAGAGTGGTGGTATCCCAATTATGTCGAAGAGGTATGCTCTGGCCTACCTGATTGGCGGGCGCTTCGAAAATGCGCCCCCCTTTTTGCAGACGGCTCGTCGAGCACACTGGGGCGGTACGTGGCGGGCCCTTGGGAGAAACCCGAACGGGCCCGGATCAGAGCGCTGGATCTGGGTTTTCGGGTGGACGAAGTTAAAAAAGCGGACGACTTATGGGTCGCGCTCAAAAAAGCCGCGGCAAACAACAAACCGGTGGTGCTGTTTAACTGGAGTCCAAACTGGGTTGAAGATCGGTTCAAGGGAAAGTTTGTTGAGTTTCCAGATTACGATGCACGCTGCGGGACAGACGCCTCTTGGGGTGTCAACAAAGACAGGAAACATGACTGCGGCAACCCAAAAAATGGCTGGCTAAAAAAAGTTGCCTGGGGCGGATTGGAAAAAAAAATGGCCCTGTGCAGCGGCGATTCTTCGTGACCTCGATTTCACCAACGCAATGATCAGTTATTTAGCTGCACTTGTTGATGCTGATGGTCTTAACTACGATCAAGCAGCTGCGAAATGGATATCAGAGAATGAAAATATGTGGTCTAAATTGGGTCAATCAACCTGTGCCAGTTAGGCCGAAATTTAGTGTAATTGGCCTGATCGACTAACAAGATAAAAATTCTTGACGGCTAGGAAATTCATGAGCAGTTCAGCAATGACGTCCGGAGAATGCTGGTGAAGCTCCCCGGTAAGGGCATTCCTTTTCGCAGGCGCATTGCTTTCAAGCAAGCCCGTGCTGTTGTATTGATTTCCTTTACCGTTGGTCTTTTTTTGAGTTTTATGCAGGTTTACCTTGATTATAAAATTGAGGCCCATTCGTTTGGCGATACCATCAAGCAGGTTGTTAATACAGTTCATCAACCCGCCGCGCGTTCGGCCTATAATCTGGAGATCGAGCTGGCCAACGAGGTCGCTCATGGCCTGTTTGAATTTCGCTCAATTACTGAAGTCAGTATCCACGATAATATTGGAACCGAGTTGACCCACCAAATCAGGCCAGATGCACACGGCGGATCAGGGCCGTTTTTGTCAAGTTTGAGATGGATTTCCGAAGCTGCTTTTGGCGGTCCTCTGGAATATAAAATAAAATGTAACTGCCCAGGTAGCTGATTGCCGGGGGTTGTGTGGGCAAATTTTGCAGGTTTGATGTGCTTGATGCGTATGTTTTGAT
>WASW01040242.1_pt1 | contig 36078 bp, 39 predicted proteins | sample 5698521 | NCBI WGS metagenome assembly WASW01 (sample SAMN11175560, study PRJNA528189) | sponge metagenome | isolation source: marine sponge | host: Leucetta | place: Antarctica: Western Antarctic Peninsula, King George Island | collected 2013-01
ACTAGACGAGAACTGATATCGCCGATGTGCTCTACCGCAACTAAATGGTTAGCGCGCAAAGTACCGCCGCTACTGACTAAATCAACGATCGCATCGGCCAAGCCCACCAAAGGTCCTAACTCCATAGAGCCATAGAGTTTAATCAAATCAACATGCATGCCTTTCCCTGCAAAATGTTCACGTGCCGTTTTTACGTATTTTGTGACGACCTTTAATCGCGCACCTTGGCGTATCACCGCTTCATAATCAAAACCTTCCCGCACAGCTACCATCATTTTACATTTTGCAATTTGCAGATCTAAAGGTTGGTATAGCCCCTCACCACCATGCTCATCGAGCACATCTTTACCGGCAATACCTAAATCGGCAGCGCCATATTGCACATAGGTGGGCACATCCGAAGCGCGCACAATAATCAAACGCACATCTGGACGGTTTGTTTCTAAAATCAGTTTTCTAGAAGACTCAGGATCTTCTAAAGCTTGAATACCTGCCGCCGCCAATAATGGTGTCGTTTCTTCAAATATCCTACCTTTAGATAAAGCAATCGTAATCATATCAATTCGCCCGTCTTACTTTCGCGCCTAGCGCTGTTAGTTTTTCTTCTAAATATTCATAACCACGATCTAAATGATAAATACGTTCTATCACTGTTTCACCGCGTGCAACTAAACCCGCTAACACCAAACTGGCTGAGGCGCGTAAATCTGTCGCCATCACTGTCGCACCATCTAAATATTCAACACCTTTAACCAAGGCCGTGTTGCCATCAATGCTGATATCTGCACCTAAACGCTGCATTTCTTGCACATGCATAAAGCGATTTTCAAAAATAGTTTCTGTTACTTTTGACACACCTTCTGCCACCACATTCATTGCCATAAACTGCGCTTGCATATCTGTAGGAAACGCTGGATGTGGTGCAGTCCGGATATTCACTGCTTTTAATTTTCCATTACTTTTCACGGTGATAGTCGTTGCGTCATTTGTTATTTCAGCGCCTGCTTCACGTAGTTTTTCCACAACCGCATCGAGCAAATCAGCCCTAGCATTGTTCAATTTAACAGTGCCACCTGTCATGGCAGCAGCCACCATGTAGGTGCCTGCTTCAATACGGTCACAAACCACATGATGCGTTGTACCATTAAGCGCTTTTACACCTTTTATAGTCATCACATCAGTACCAGCACCGGTAATGTTTGCGCCCATTTTAATCAGCATTTCTGCCAAATCGACTACCTCTGGCTCTTTAGCGGCATTTTCTAAAATAGTTGTACCGTCTGCTAACGCAGCAGCCATCATTAAGTTTTCTGTGCCCGTGACGGTTACTAAATCCATGTAGTAACGTGCACCTTGCAAACGTGCGTTTGGTAAATGTTTAGCGCTTGCTTCAATATAACCCTGCTCGATATGTATTTCTGCACCCATGGCTTGTAAACCTTTAATGTGCAAATCGACTGGGCGTGAGCCAATCGCGCAGCCGCCTGGTAGTGACACACGCACATGACCATATCTTGCTAACAATGGCCCTAGCACCAAAATAGATGCACGCATTGTTTTAACCATTTCATAAGGCGCTTCTAATGTATGGATATTGTTAGCATCTAACGTGACTTGGTCCGCTTCACGTGAGGCCTCAGCGCCCATATGCTGCAGCAACTTAATGGTAGTAGCAACATCTTTCAGTTTAGGCACACCACTTAAATGCAATGACTCTTTTGTTAGCAACGCTGCGCACAATATTGGCAATGCTGCATTTTTTGCGCCTGATATCGTTATTTCACCATTTAAAGCAGCCCCGCCTTCGATAATGAGTTTGTCCAACTATTTCGCCTCATCAAGCAGCGTTTTTAATTCACCGCTCTCGTGCATTGAGCGCATGATATCTGACCCACCCAAAAATTCGCCTTTTACATAAAGCTGCGGAATGGTTGGCCAGCTAGCATATTGTTTAATGCCTTCTCTAACGGCTTGGTCTTGTAGCACATCAACCGCAACGTAAGGTGTTTCACAGGCATCCAAAATTTGCGTCGCCATGTTAGAAAAACCACATTGCGGAAATTTCGGGCTGCCTTTCATATAAAGCACAACTGAGTTAGTTGTAACTGTTTCTTTAATTTTTGCTTGTATGTCCATTATTTGTTCCTAATCATCAATATCAAATTATTGGGCATCACTGCCCTTTTACTAGCGTATGCGTTTAACTGCTAGCTGACCATTTTTCTGGCGAAAAGGTTTGCATCGAGAGCGCATGTATTTCTGCGCGCATGCGATCACCTAATGCCGCGTACACCAGCTGATGCTGCTGTATCATGGTTTTGCCTTCAAATATTGGGCTCACAATGACCGCTTCAAAATGTGTTCCATCATCACCCAATACTTGAATGTGATCACACGCCAATTGATCGGTAATGTAGCCTTCTAATTGTTTTGCACTTAACATTTTTGCCTTTTCATTTAAGCTCTTAACTTATAGCCAGATTTTAACATTTTTAAGCTCAGCATGACTAACGCGACCAAAAACAGCGATACGACACCGAAGCTTAGCCAGGGAGAAATGTCACCTTTACCAAAAAAGCCATACCTAAAGCCATCGATCATGTAAAAGAATGGGTTGAGTTTTGAAACAGCCTGCCAAAGTGGCGGCAGAGAATGAATCGAATAAAACACACCAGATAAAAATGTAAGCGGCATAATGGCAAAGCTTTGGAATGCAGCCATTTGATCAAACCTATCTGACCAAATGCCAGCAATAATGCCAAATGTCCCTAATAACGCGCTACCGAGTAAAGCAAAAGTAATAATCCAGCCAGCGTGTACAACCGGCAAATCAATAAAGCTGATTGCGACCAAATAAATACTCAAACCAACAACCAGGCCGCGAATTACAGCTGCGGCCAGAAAAGCAACAAAAAACTGTAAGTAAGTAAGCGGTGTTAACAACAAAAATACAATATTGCCCATCACTTTTGATTGCACCAAGCTCGATGAGCTATTGGCAAATGCATTTTGCAATAAAGACATCATGATAAGGCCAGGCACTAAAAATGCCGTGTACGGCACGTCGTCATAAACGCGGACACGGCCTTCTAGCACGTGAGAAAAAATCAGCAAATATAGTAAAGCTGTTAATACTGGAGAGGCAATGGTTTGAAACGAAACGCGCCAAAACCGCAACACTTCTTTTTTGAAGAGTGTGTAGGTGCCACGCGTGTGTTCATTAATTAAGCTCATACACCACCCACCAACGATAAAAATACATCTTCTAAGTCGGCCTCTAACAACTGTATATCTTCTACAGGAATTTTTGCTTTTCGCAATTCGCTAAGTGCGAATTCCACTTGACTTAATGCTGTCAACGCTAAAGTAAAGACGCCCTGATCACTTTGCTTAACCATCGCTTTTAGGCTAGTAGGTAGCGCATGATCACCGATTGTTAAACGCAAGTTTTTACCCGCAAATTGACTCAACAAATCAGCCGTTCTATCAAGCGCAACAATCTCACCCTGCTTCATCATCGCGACGCGTGTGCATAGCGCTTCGGCTTCTTCTAAATAATGCGTTGTCAAAATAATAGTATGACCTTCATCATTAAGCTTTTTGATAAACATCCACATCAACTGCCTGAGCTCTACATCCACACCCGCCGTTGGCTCATCTAACACAATCACTGGCGGCTTATGCACAATTGCTTGTGCAATCAGCGCGCGCCGCTTCATCCCGCCAGATAAACTCCGCATATTGGTATGCGCTTTGTCAGTTAAGCCTAGCGCCTCAATGATCTCGTCTACCCAAACATCATTTTCTTTTCCACGACCGAAATAGCCAGCTTGAAAACGCAACATTTCACGCACATTGAAAAAAGGATCAAACACTAATTCTTGGGGTACAACGCCTAACACCATACGTGCGGCTTGATAATCATTAACGACGTCATTGCCCATGATAGAAACACTGCCCTCACTAGGCTTCAACAAACCAGCCATGATATTAATCAAGGTCGATTTACCTGCGCCATTAGGGCCCAGCAAGCCGAAAAACTCCCCTTGATTAACAGATAGATCCACGCCCCTTAATGCGTGCAAACCACCAAAGCGCTTATGAACCTGTTCAATTTTAACTGCCGGAAGTGTCAAGATACCCTATATCCAAATACAAACTATTTATAAAAATAAACCCCATCGTTAAAAAAATGGGGTTCAAAGTAGCTAAATCAAGCACTGGCAATACAAGCGCTGTCTTAATTAAAAAAATTCGTTATTTCGTATAATTCCAATAAACTGATTAACCCTTCTGGCATATTGGCAAATTGAATTGATTGCTTTTCCACCACCGCCCGCCGCTTCCACTCCAACATTAAACTCACAGCAGCAGTATCAATCTCATTAACATCTTGAAAGTCAATTAAGGCATCGCTCTCTATGGTGAGTGTCTTACTTGCCACTAAAACATTATTGGCACTGTCCACTAAGACATCGCCAGTAACGTACCAGCTGTTATTGGTTTGCGTGATTTGTGCTTGCGTCAATTTAGTTTCTCTTTAAGCGCATTATCTAGCGGCAGCTTTAGCATTTTTTTTCGTCAGCTCCTCAATTAAACTATCTAAGCCATTTCGACGAACCTCTTGCGAAAACTGGCCACGATAGTTAGTCACAAGACTAACGCCTTCAATCACAATATCGTAGACCTTCCAAGCCCCGGTCTCTCTAGCCAAGCTGTAGTTAACGGCTATTGGCTGACCACCCGGTTGTAAAATTAACGTTTTGACTGAAGCCGTTTTTGCGCCTTCTTTCTTACGCAAAGGCTTAAACTCTATTTCTTGGTTTTTATACTTAGATAATGCTGTTGCGTAAGTACGTAACAACAAAGTTCTAAATTCATTTTGAAAAGCAGCTTTCTGATCTGCTGTTGCTCTAGTCCAGTTTTTACCAAGCACTAAACGCGATACACGATCAAAATTAAAGTTTGGCAGCACCTTCTCTTCAGCTAATGCAAAAATCTTTTGCTGGTCACCTGCTTGAATATCAGCATCGCTTTTAATGATAGTGAGTACATCATCAGTTGTTCTTTTAACTAGCGCATCTGGTGACTCTATCGCAAAAGAGAAGGCACTCACGCAAAGCATGCTTAAAGCAAGCAAAAAGTTTTTAATCATAATATCTTAACTCCCATAATATTTAACGCTTTAGTGATCAGACGATCTATTTTTAGTATTCATTTAGCCAATCATCCAATGGCTTAGCCACTAACGCATCACCATCTGTTTTGGTTGATACCGTGTCTTAAGTACTTGCTGGCGCGCTTATTATGGCACTGCAGGTTCTTCCGCCTTATTATACAAGAACTGGCTAATCATTTTTTCTAATACAACAGCGTCTTGTGTTTGTATGATTGCATCGCCCTCTTTCAGAGCCACTTCATCACCGCCGGCATCTAAGCCAATATATTGCTCACCTAATAAGCCAGCCGTATAAATATTGGCAAACGTATCCGCTGGAAAAATATAACGCTTGTCCAAGTTAAGGCTCACAATGGCTTCGTACGTTGTGGTATCAAATGCAATATCGCCTACTCGGCCAACAACAACCCCAGCGCTTTTTATTGGCGCACGTGCTTTTAGGCCGCCAATATTTTCAAAGGCCGCTGTCACCATATAAGTATCCCCTATATTACCCGCGGTTAAGTTGCCTACTTTCATCGCAAGCCCTAGCAATGCCGCAACACCTAAGGCTACAAATATACCCACCCATAAATCAATTGTCGTTCTTTCCATATTAAGACCCCTGCAATTATTTTTTCTTAGCTAATCATAAATGAAGTTAATGCAAAATCTAAGGCTAACACTACCAGTGATGATGTCACTACTGTTTTTGTTGTTGCGTGGCTAACGCCCTCAGCAGTTGGCGGCGCATCATAACCTTCAAATAGCGCAATCATCGTACAAGCCACACCAAATACGACCGATTTAATCACGCCATTGACAATATCAAAATGCCAATCTACATTGGCTTGCATTTGCGACCAAAATGCACCTGCATCCACACCAATTACAGGCACCGCTACCAAATAACCACCAAAAATACCGATCATTGAAAACAATGCAGCCAACAGTGGCATGGAGATCACACCGGCCCAAAATCTAGGTGCAATCACGCGTGAAATAGGGTTAACCGCCATCATTTCCATTGCCGAGAGCTGCTCTGTTGCTTTCATCAAGCCAATTTCAGCAGTAATGGCGGTGCCAGCACGACCAGCAAAAAGTAAGGCCGTGATCACTGGGCCTAACTCGCGCACCAATGATAAGGCGACTAACACACCAATCGCTTCTTCAGAACCATAACGCTGCAAGGTATTATACCCTTGTAGCGCCAATACCATGCCGACAAAAAAGGCTGAAACAGAAATAATAATCAGTGACATGACACCAGTAAAATAGATTTCACGCCGCACTAGATGAAAACGGCGAAAACTCTCCCCTGATGACATGATGGTCAGCGCAAACAAGCGCCCAAGACTACCCAACCGCCAAATCTGTTCAATAAAACTACTGCCAATCGTACGTAGTCTACGTATCGTGTTCAGTAGCATTTTTGATCGTATCATCATGCTTTGTGTCCTAATAGTTCGCTTTTTAAGTCACCTACTGGGTAATGAAAAGGCACTGGCCCATCTTTTTCACCATAGACAAATTGACGAACAAAAGGTAACTTAGAATTACGTAAATCTTCTGGTGAGCCCTCTGCGGCAACAACACCATCCGCGACAAAATAAATGTAATCTGCAAATGAAAAAGCTTCTTCTACATCATGCGTGACAATAATCGAGGTGACGCCTAATGCATCATTAAGCGTGCGAATTAAATCCATAATCACCGCCATAGAAATAGGGTCTAAACCAGCAAATGGCTCATCGTACATAATAATATCAGGGTCTAACGCTACCGCTCTGGCTAAGGCAACTCTACGCGCCATACCGCCAGATAGTTCAGTTGGCATTAAGCGATGCGTGCCTCTTAACCCAACCGCTTGTAGCTTTAGCAACACCAAATCTCGAATCATGCTTTCAGGTAAGTCTGTCAATTCCCTGATGGGGAAAGCAACATTTTCAAATACGGATAAATCAGTAAATAAAGCACCATGTTGAAACAACATGCCCATTTTTCGGCGCAGTTGGTAAATACCACCACGACTTTGTTTGTGCACAATATCGCCATCCACCCGCACTTCACCCTTGTTAGGCTTAATTTGACCGCCTATCAAGCGTAATAAAGTCGTTTTGCCGCTGCCGCTACCTCCCATAATCGCCGTGACTTTCCCTCTAGGAAAGACCATAGAAATGCCTTTGTGTAGCATGCGGCCTCTGTAGCCAAATGATAGGTTGTCGATTTCGACAATAGGTTGATTTTGAGTCATCTGTGATATGCGTTTTCGTTTTCGTTTTGCACTATTCTAAATCAAAATGCGTAACAAGCAATACCAAATTTAGAGAATACAAAATAATAAAGCCCGCAAATGCAAGCTTTATCTTCTTATTCTTTCAAATCTAGAATGACATACAAACCATATAGTTGGTCGCATCAAGAGGTGCTGCGACACCATCGCTAGCGGCAGCTCCATTCACTATCACCCTTACGGTACCAGTATCACCGGCACCGTCATCAAGCGTCGTATCTAATTGTGCAGCAAACCTACCTAAAATTGCATCTGAACAAACAACATACGCGCCTCGCATATTAGTAATCTCAGCGAAAGTTCCTCCGCTTTGAACCCCAATCAAACCACCGTCTGCATTTCGAGGTTGGTATGTATTATTAGCAGCGCAATCAATTGCTGTAGTCCCTGGAGAAAATCCAGCAAGGCGAACATGCTCCCAAATTGCACAGGTTTCATCACCATTAATGCCGTATCCCAAATACCTTGTATAACGCCATTTTGGGTGCCGTTAGCTGGATTTGTACCACCTACATGGGCAACAGCGTTATGATCATCCCCAGGCAATGCTCTAAATCTATCCTGATAACCATAAATATAAACTTGTATATTCTGGAAATCACGCGCCATGTTTTTAACACGCGCACTATTAATCAACTCTTGCCCTCTCAGCACGCCGCCGAGTAATAGCCCAATAATCACCAAGACAATGGCGAGCTCTATCAGGGTAAAACCTGTTTGTTTATTCATTGTGGTATCCTTCACCAATCATTTATTCATGATAATTTAGCCAATTAGCTAAATCACTTTGACAGAGAAATGTGCAATATTTATGCCATGATTAAAGACGACGACTCCAGCACCCGTTAACACCTTTTATTAAGTAAATGAAAGCCTATGTTAAGGTGGTCTTGACGAAACATCATCGTTTATGTCAGGATTTTGACACTTTTTAATATGTATCATTTATTAACTTATGTTTAATATCAATACAATCAATCAATTTCTGATGTGTCAATCCCACCGCGTATTAGCGCTCATGCTACTCAGCATTCATGCATTTTTTATTGTGGGTGATGAAATTAATGATTTAAGCCGTGCATTTTTCTTATGTTCTTATGGCTTATTTTTAATTTGGCAACCTTTTTGGCGCGGATCAGAGGGCCTATCCAGAACCAGCGTTTTTATTCTGATCAGTTTTGCATGGTTAGCCTTTTATTTTGTTAACTGGTGGCTAGCTGCATTATGGCTATCTGTGCTTTTGGGTTTATTAAGTGGTCGCATATTTTCTGACCAACTCAAGTCTAACCGTATTATTAATATCCTAGCGGCAACCTATCTGTTAGCTATGCAGTTGCTTTGGGTGGTACCTAAGTTACTCGGTGTATCTGGCGATTTAGAAGCGGCTAATTTCACAATCAGTTACCTCCTCCCCTTATTACCAATAGCCATCTTATTTTTAAAAAACCAAACAACGAAAAGTATACAAGCACCGATCGTCGATTTTTTCTACACGCTCATTATTACACTTATTGCTATTATTATCGTGCTTGCCAGCTACGCAATAGGCTCACAAAGCCCTATTAATTACTTACAAGTATTATTCATCACCTTCTTTGCCGTTGCATTATCGTTAGTAATTATTAGCTTTTTATGGAAGCCGAGAACAAAGTTTTCTGGCATTGAACTATTAATGTCTCGATATTTATCTAGTGTAGGCATGCCGTTTGAAGTATGGGTAAGAAATATATCAAATTTATGCTCAATAGAATCTGATGCCAATGGCTTTATTGAAGGCGCGATGCAGGAGATGGTTAAGCTACCATGGGTTTCTGGTGTGACTTGGTTGGCTGATGCCTCTACAGGTGAGGCTGGCAAAAAGTCTCAACACACCAATCATTTTAATTTTAAAGATTTAGAAATGACCTTACATTCACGCTGGGAAGTTTCGCCTGCGTTATACGTGCACATTAAACTATTAACACAAGTCATTGGTGAGTTTTACGATGCAAAACGCCGAGAAGAAACCATGCGCCAAAATGCCTATATGCAGGCCTTTTATGAAAGTGGGTCGCGCTTAACGCATGACATCAAAAACATTTTGCAGTCTGTTGGCACATTGGTGTCTGCTGCCAAAGAGACCGATCAGAAAAATGATGCTGCTTTACTCAAACTCATTCGTCGTCAATTACCTGTCCTCAATCAGCGTATTGGCGCTGCATTGAACAAATTACTAGCGCCCGGGGTGGAAAAGAAAAGAGTTGAGAAAATTTCAGCTTGGTGGAAAGCCTTGCAACAACGCCATCGTCAACCACACATCGAATTTATTGCCAATCAATTACCACCGCTTGATATTAATGCAGAAGTGCTGGATAGCGTGATTGATAATTTGATCAGCAATGCAACAGAAAAAGCGAAACATGAACCCAATACACAAATTAAGGTAACGCTTTACCATGCCTCAGCATCAAATGATGATTTTAATATTGATGTAAGCGATACTGGAAAAGCGATTGACCCATCCATTGTCAAAGATTTATTTCAAAAACACATCTCTTCACAAAACGGGATGGGCGTAGGCTTATATCATGCTGCGCACGATGCTGAACAAGCAGGTTACACACTAAGCTTAGCCAATAATGAGGCTGAGATGGTTTGTTTTAGATTAGCGCTAAATGCCACTAACTAATACTCGTTTATCTTAACCCTTGCATGTAATCCGCCACTGCCTGCATTTCAGCTTCAGTCATTTTTACTGCAATTGACTGCATCATTGCTGCATTAGCACGCTCACTGGTACGAAACGTTTTCAATTGCTGGTAGCTATAATCTGCATGTTGCCCAGACAAACGCGGGAAACGTTTTGGAATACCTTCTCCGTTTGCACCATGGCATGCTGCGCATGCTGGTACTTGTGTTGCAGCAATACCGCCACGGTATATTTTTTCACCTAATGAACCCACGCCATTGCTTTTTGCTTTTGCCAGTTTAGGTTTTTGCTCAGCATAATAATCAGCAAGCGCCTTCATTTCTTCAAGTGTAAGGTTTGCCACTATACCGCTCATCACAAAATTTGTACGTGTCCCATCTTTAAAATTTTGTAGCTGTTTTAATAAATAAGCCGCCTGTTGACCTGCTAGCTTAGGGTTTATCGTAATACCGCTATTACCATCACCACCATGACATGCGGCACAAACTGTTTGCGCAGTTTTTTCAGTGGCATTTTCTACTGGTTTGTTATCGGCTTTAACCGCTACAGCATGCGCTGAAAAAACAAAAAAACAGGCTATTAATAAGACGGGGGATCGGGGAAACATATGACTCCATTGCGCTGAAACGATTGAATTTAACTTTATATTTTATCAAAATTCACTTGTTCGTGATAGCATTTGCCGCTTAACGGACTTAGCTCTCTTAGGCAAACATAACTTAATGTCATTATTTCAAAACGCTACTTTTTATATCTCAGCACATCAGCTCAGTGATTTACCGCCTGTCAATGGTGTTGAAATCGCCTTTGCAGGCCGCTCTAATGCTGGAAAATCAAGCGCGCTAAATACACTAGCCAATCACAACCGATTAGCCTACGTCAGTAAACAGCCAGGTCGCACGCAGCTAATTAACTTTTTCAGTTTAAATCCTGACAAAGGTAATAACCAATTTTTGGTCGATTTACCTGGCTATGGCTATGCAAAAGTACCAGAAGCGGTGCGCGACCACTGGAAGACAGTGCTATCGCGCTACTTAACCGAGCGCAGTAGTTTGGCTGGCTTAGTATTAGTAATGGATAGTCGCCACCCATTAACACCACTCGATAAACAAATGTTGGATTGGTTTTGCTTTAATGGAAAGCCTGTCCATATTTTACTCACTAAGTCAGATAAGTTATCGCGTAATGAGGCCATACAAACACTCAATAAAGTACGCAAAGAGGTGAATGCCACATGGCAAAATTGCACCATGCAATTATTTTCTAGTTCTAAAAAACTAGGGGTAAAAGAGGTTGAGCAAACCATTGGGCACTGGCTAAATGAACCACTATTAGACGCGGATAAAAACCAAATCCCAGACACCATGGCCTAATTTAATACCACGGTTTTCAAATTTAGTCAGTGGTCGATAAGCTGGCTTTTCTGCGTAATTGTTGGCTGTATTGTTAAGTTGTGGCTCAGCACTCAGTACTGCTAATATGCTCTCAGCATAATCTTCCCAATCAGTTGCCACATGCAAATAAGCACCTGGCTTTAATTTACTACACAACTGTTTAATAAAGTTTGCTTGGATCAAGCGCCGTTTGTTATGCCGCTTTTTATGCCACGGATCAGGGAAAAAAATATGCACACCATCTAGAGAAGCCTCTGGCAACATGTGCTGCAATACCGCTACTGCATCATGCTGAATAATACGAATATTATCGAGCGCTTGCGCTTGCATCCGCAGCAACAAAGCGCCCACACCCGGCGTATGCACCTCTACAGCCACAAAATCTTTATCGGGTAATATTTTTGCAATATTGGCAGTGGTTTCACCCATCCCAAAACCAATTTCTAGAATCTTTTCTGCATCGTTTCGACCAAATGCTTGGTTTAAATCAAGTTTATTTTCACAATAATCAATGCCAAATGTTGGCCATTCGGTTTCTAATGCGCGTTCTTGACCACGCGTCATTCTACCTTTACGTAAGACAAAGCTGCGGATACGGCGATGGAAAGGCGTTTTAGCGTCAATTTCTTTAGAAACGGCATTTTTAGATTTTGTGGTTGCTGTCATGGGCGTGATTATACTAGAGTGTATGTGACTTATCGCCGTCAGAAAAGCCAATGAATGTAGCATCCATGTTTTTACTAAAAGCGATTACTTTAAACAACTCACCCATTTCAGCTGGCGATAAAAACTTTTGCACTGCTGCTGCTAATGGTGCATACACATTGACATCATCAGGTGATACTTCGGCTAATAAATCCAACATGCCACAATTAATTAAAAACTGCGCTTGGTTGGCATAACCCTGCATGGTTAAACCATGTTGCGTACAGGTCTCAGCGATTGCTGTGAAATTAACGTGTGCGGTAATATCTTGCAAGCCAACATATAGTAAAGGGTCGCTATGCGCATAATGCTGAAAATGACACATCAACGTGCCGCGATTCCGTTGCGGGTGATAGTACTCTTGCTCAGAAAATCCATAATCCAGCATGATGATAGCACCGCATTCAAGCACGTCTGCTAGGCTATTCATCAATGCAGTTGCAGCAGGACACACTTCTGTTAAATAATCGTTGGGCAGGTCCAATGTTTCTACAAATCGACGTGTATGCTCGTCTTGCAGCGGCTCATCCTGCCACACAAAACCATCTTTAAATGCAATACCACGCTCATAAAGCGTATCGTTATTTTTTGTAATTAAACTAACCGGCAGCGCATCCAACACCTCATTACCCAGCATAAGACCATTAAAATACTCAGGCAGCGTATCTAGCCACTGCACACGTGCAAATAATATCGCTGGAAGCTTTTCTTTCAAGGTTGCTTGCTGCTTTTCACGTAAGTAAGCGCTAACTTCTAAAATATAATATTGCTTTGGTAGCTGTTCTAATACTGCAAGTGCTAGTAATAAGTCTGTCGCCATCTGACCAGTACCCGCACCGAATTCCAGCACATCGCCCTGCGTTGCCGCTAATACTTGTGCAACTTGTCTTGCTAGTGTTTGTGAAAACAGCGGTGACATCTCTGGCGCGGTAATAAAATCACCGCCACCTATTTGCATGCTATCGGATTTTTTTGTCGTAATTTTTTGTGCGCCACCACTGTAATAGCCTAGGTTGGGTGTATAAAGTACCATCTGCATGAAATCAGCAAAACTGACCCAGCCTTTATGCTGAGCAATATTTTTTTTGATGATGTCAGACAGTTGCTGGCTAACAACTAACGCCTGTGTTGTAGGTTTAGGTAAAGCGGTCATATGCCATTATAATATTTTCAAACTTAAGCGAGTAAGCAATTGACATCCGATTTAAATAATAAGGTGATTTTAATCACAGGCGGCGCAAAACGTGTCGGCGCTGCCATCTGTCGCGAGCTGCATTCACACGGCGCGCAATTGCTGATTCATTACAACACCTCCAAGCAAGAAGCAGAAGCGCTGCAAGAAGAACTTAATACACTACGCGCAAATAGTGCTGCCATTATTCAAACTAATTTATTAGAAACGAACAAGCTTCCTACATTAATTGATGTTGCTGTAGCACACTTTGGAAAGCTAGATGGCTTAATCAACAACGCCTCATCTTATGCGTCGACAAAAATCGGCAACATTAATGAGGAAAATTGGCATGACCTTATTGGTAGCAACCTAAAAGCGCCCATGTTTCTTGCGCAAGCAGCAGCGGAGCAACTGGTAAAAAATCACGGCTGCATCATCAATATTACTGACACCCATATCGAGCGGCCAAAAAAAGATTATATTGTTTATAGTGTTGCCAAAGCTGGTTTGGTAACCCTTACCAAATCGTTAGCACAAGAACTTAGCCCTGAAGTGCGCGTAAATGCTGTCGCACTAGGCCCAGTAATGTGGCCAGAAAATAATCCACAATTTAACGAAACTTACCGTGAAAAAGTGATTGCACAAACATTACTCAAACGCATAGGTAATGCGACAGATGTGGCTAAAGCCGTTAAATTTCTGATCGCCGACGCACCTTATATTACAGGCCATGTGCTCGCTATCGATGGTGGTAGGTCTATTAATTTATAGCATAAGTAATGTAAAAAATATGAAACAAGCCACTTCAACCAAGCATTTACCTAATAACGCTTCTAGCAACTTTATTCGCTTGCGTAACAGCTTAATCAGCGCAACAGGCAAAGCCATTGGCGATTACAACATGGTAGAAGAAGGTGACACCGTACTAGTCTGCATGAGTGGCGGCAAAGATAGCTATGCCATGTTAATGATGCTGCTAGCCTTACAGGAACGCGCACCGATTAATTTTAAATTGATCGCGATGAATTTAGATCAGAAACAACCCGGTTTCCCAGCAGAAATATTACCAACCTATTTCGAAAAACTAGGTGTTGACTACCGTATCGTTAATGCAGACACATACTCCGTTGTAAAAGAAAAAATACCAGAAGGTAAAACCACTTGTTCGCTTTGCTCACGTTTACGTCGCGGTATTATTTACACCACAGCAAAAAAATTAGGTGCAACTAAAATCGCATTAGGCCATCACAGAGATGACATTGTAGAAACGCTATTTTTAAATATGTTTTTTGGCGCAAAGATGAAAGCCATGCCGCCAAAACTTGCAACCAACGATAAAGAAAATATTATTATTAGGCCATTAGCCTATTGCAATGAGAAAGACATTGCTAGTTATGCGCGCCAAATGGACTTTCCGATTATTCCTTGTAACTTATGCGGCAGCCAAGAAAACTTACAAAGAAAAAAAATAAAAGACATGCTACAAAATTGGGAGCGCGAACAGCCTGGCCGCATCAATAATATCTTTCGCGCCATCAGCAATGTTGAGCCGTCTCATTTAGCTGATTTTGATTTGTATGATTTTAAAAGCTTGTCACAAGCTAAAACTTCAGATGTCGATCCGTTATTTGGCGATATCACCAACGAAGGCCAGGCGCTCAGCATTAGTGATGATGACGGAAAAAACATCGCATTTATGCGCAATTAACGCTTTTATCAATTTTTATATAGTGCTTAAGTTGTGCAATTGCACAATAGCTTGTTATTATCTAGCCAAATTTATCATTAACGCATCGTAATTCTCTAACAAAACATGTCAAAACTACTGATTGTTGAATCACCATCTAAAGCCAAAACACTCAAGAAATATCTTGGGAGCGACTTTGAGGTATTAGCCTCTTATGGCCATGTGAGGGATCTAATTCCTAAAACTGGTGCAGTGGATCCTGAAAACGCATTCGCCATGAAGTACGACATCATCGCGCGCAACGCTAAGCATGTCGATGCAATTGCTAAAGCAGTAAAAGTTTCTGATGCTATCTATCTCGCGACCGATCCTGATCGTGAAGGCGAGGCAATTTCTTGGCATATTGCCGAAATCCTACAAGAAAAAAAACTATTAAATAACAAAATATTAAAACGTGTAGAGTTCAACGAAATCACACAAACAGCCGTTAAACATGCTATTGATAACCCACGCGATATTGCCATGAATTTAGTCTATGCGCAGCAAGCACGCCGCGCATTAGACTATTTAGTAGGCTTTAACCTGTCACCGCTATTATGGAAAAAAATTAGGCGCGGGCTTTCAGCAGGTCGTGTACAAAGCCCTGCTTTGCGTTTGATTGTAGAGCGTGAATTAGCGATTGAAGCATTCAATAGCCAAGAATATTGGAGTGTTCACTTAGATGCATTGAAAATTAACCATGGTTTTAATGCGAAATTAATTAAACTCAATAATGAAAAGGTTGAGCAATTTACAATCACCAACCATGACCAACAAGCAGAAATTGTTGGCAAACTATTATTAGCTAGCGCAGGTAAAACAACTGTTTCGCGTGTTGAAAAGAAACAGCGGAAACGTAGTCCTGCCGCACCATTTACTACGTCAACATTACAGCAAGAAGCGGTCCGTAAATTAGGCTTTACAACAAGCCGTGCCATGCGTATTGCACAACAACTGTATGAGGGTATTGATGTTGGCAAAGGGACTGTTGGCTTAATCACCTATATGCGTACTGACTCTTTCAGCTTAGCGGCCGATGCAGTGAGGCAAATACGTGATTACGTTAAAACAAACTTTGATGGGGAATACTTACCAAAATCACCCATCATGTACAAAACAAAGGCTAAAAATGCGCAAGAAGCACATGAAGCCATTCGCCCAACAGATATTTCCCACGTACCAACCAAAATACGCCAATATTTAAATGACGAGCAATTTAAGCTTTATGAAATGATTTGGAAGCGGACAGTGGCATGCCAAATGACACCAGCCAAGTTCGATGCTGTCAGCGTTGATTTAAGCATAGGCTCTTCTGATGCTAATTTATTCCGCGCCAGTGGACAAACGCTAGTCTTCCCTGGGTTTATTGCTGTGTATAAAGAAGGTACTGATGGTGCCGACGATGACAAAGAAGCAAAATTACCACACCTCGAAACTGGTGAAATATTAAACGTAGAGAAGGTTTACGGCGAGCAGCATTTTACTGAACCACCGCCCCGCTATAGTGAGGCGAGTTTAGTCAAAACGTTAGAAGAACATGGTATTGGCCGCCCCTCTACTTACGCAAGTATTATTAGTACATTGCAAGACCGTGAATATGCGCTATTAGAAAACAAACGCTTCACCCCTACCGATGTAGGCCGAGTAGTAACCAAGTTTTTAACTGAACACTTTACGCGTTATGTTGATTATGACTTTACTGCAAAATTAGAAGATGCACTTGATAACATTGCCAGTGGCGAGCGTGACTGGATACCGTTAATGGATGAGTTTTGGCAAGGCTTCAATCAGCAAGTGATTAGCAAAGCTGATGTGGATCGTCCGGGCAATGAGCTGATTGATGAGCAGTGCCCAAAGTGTGGTCAGCAGCTACAAAAACAGCTTAGCCGTTACGGTACATTTATTGGTTGTACTGGCTATAACAGCGAGCCTAAGTGTGACTATAAACGTAGCGTAGACGGTACTGCTAATGTTGGCTCAGACCCTATACTCATTGGTACGCATCACGAAACTGAAAAAGATATGTACTTAATGAATGGTCCTTATGGTCCATATGTACAACTCGGCATGTCTATTGAAGGTGAAAAGAAAAAACCAAAGCGTGTGAGCGTTCCAAAAGATATATCACCTACTGACATGAGTAGTGAAACTGCCCATATGCTACTTTCACTACCGCGTGATTTAGGTCTGCACCTCGAAACTGGTAAAAAAGTCATCGCCAACATCGGCCGTTTTGGTCCTTACGTTAACCATGATGGTAAGTTTAAATCTATCCCTAAAACAGATAACGTTTTTACCATTGATTTAGCAGCAGCAGCCGTTTTAATTGCACAAGCGAATAAAGGCCCTGCACCCATCGCAGATTTAGGAGAACACCCCTCTGGTGAAGGCCGTGTAGAGGTCTATGATGGGCGGTATGGCCCTTATGTACAACATGCAAAAATTCGCGCCACGTTGCCTAGGAGTATCGCGCCAGAAGCGCTAACATTTGATGAAGCGATTACTTTACTAGAAGAAAAAGCAGCGAAAGGAAAACCTGCCAAAAAAACGACAGGAAAGAAAAAAGCAGCTGCTAAGAAAACGGTGACAAAGAAAGCAGCAGTAAAAAAAACAACCAAAAAAAACGACGCTAAAAAAATAGCGAAGTAATCTATTGTTAGAAATAAAGTAATTATTACTAATGCGCTGTTCTGCCAGCTATCTTTGTTGATGGCTTATCTATTTCTGAATCCATGCTAGTGCTAGCTGTTTCTACGATATGGTTGTATTCAATCCATTTACGCACACGATTTGCATCACCAATTCTATTGTAGCGTCCTTCAGAATCCAAGAAAACAAGAATCATTTTCTCATCTGCTATTGTTGTTTGCATCACTAAACAGCGCCCTGCCTCTGAGATATAGCCAGTCTTTGATAACCCTATCTCCCATTTGTCTTCGCGCACCAATACATTAGTATTTTTATAATGCATACTATCTAGATGACCCTCCACATAAACTTGGTGAGAGGGACTCGTCGTTGCCCATCGAATTTCAGGATATTGATAAGCCGCTTGTACTAGCATTACCAAATCTTGTGCAGTAGATATATTGCCGCTATCTAAACCTGTAGGACCCGAAAAATGTGTATTAGTTAACCCTAACAAGCTCGCTTTCTCATTCATTGCATCTACAAAAGCAGACTGCCCACCTGGGAAATTACTCGCGAGTGCATATGCAGCTCGATTTTCAGATGCCATTAATGCTAACTGCAACAGGTCGCTGCGTGTAAGGCTAGCACCAACTTTCAACCTAGAACGTGTGCTTTTAATCTTATCTACATCTTGACCTGAGATAAAAACTACTTCATCCATCGGCTGTTGTTCATCCAATACAACCATGGCCGTCATTAATTTCGTAATTGATGCAATGGGACTGCGTCTTTTAATGTTTTTGGAGTAGACAATATCGCCTGTATCTTGATTAATAATCAATGCAACATTGGATGCTAATTGCAGTGCGCTACTACCATCGTAGTTTTCGCCAAGTTGTATTGCCTTTTGCTTTGCAGCGCGTTGACGACGTAACTTGCGTCTTTCAGCACGTGTGCTTTTACGCTTTTTAGCTCGGCTTGATTTTTTAGCCAGTTGAATTTCTTGATTTAAAAAAGTAGATTGTTGCCCTATAACATTATCGACAGCCACGCTCTTCTTCGCTAGTTGCTGATCTGCAAGTAACGATACTGGTGTTAAACCAAGCATTAATACAGTTAAAAATAAACCATATCTTTTTATTATACTTTTCATAAAGAAGCAGTTAATTCATTAATGTTTGAGTTAATATTATTTTATATATATTTATAAGTCAATAACTTAGCGGTTATATGTAAAATAATTATTAACTACGTGTTGTTTTAATCACACTTGCCATTTATTGTGAGAGAATAATATGACCAAATTGAATCATTAGCGTTGATATTAAATATGAACATACCACCTTTACTACAATACACTGCTGAACACTTATGGATAAAACAAGCTGGTGATGGGTGCTGGATCGCTGGCATCACAGATTATGCGCAAGACTTATTAGGTGATATCGTTTATTTGGAACCGCCCAAGGTTAATGATGAATTAACCAGCGGTCAACCATGTGGCATCGTAGAGTCCGTCAAGACAGGTTCAGACTTACATGCACCGATGAATGGTATTGTAACTGAAATTAATGAGGATTTACTGAGCATGCCTGAAGGTATTAACGACAAGCCATACGATGCTTGGATATTTAAGTTTCAAACTAATCAACTAAGCGATACTGATGATTTTTTAAGCGCTGAGGCCTACAAAGCACTTATTAGTGACACTTAAATGTTATGGTAAAACAAATTTTACTTTAAGCAATAAGTCCTGAATATCTGCCGTCAGTTTTTGCCGTAAAGTCTCTTCTACAATCGGGATTGTATTTTCCAATATTTTTTCTATATTTTCGCTGAGTATTTGTTGTACTTGAGGCAATTCACCATTCAGTTCAGTTAAAAAATCACCTTTAATCTGCTGCGCCTGAATTGACATTTCATCGTTAAATCTAGCTTTAATACCATCTATCATCGGCTCAAAGACGCTTGACATCGCATCAGTTAAGTTTTGGTTAATTTGCACTAACGCGACATCCTGCACATCATTTTGAATACTATGCACTTTTTCTTGAAATGATTGTATATATACTTCAGATGTATTTTTTACATGCTCTTTATGCACTGCTAATTGAGAATCAAGCGTTTGCGTATGCGCTTCAACGGTATTTTTAATACTTTCTTTATACGTTTCTACATTTGCATCCAGCAATTGTACAGTTTTCGCTTGCTGCTCCGCTAACACCGTCGCTAAGTTAGAGACTAAAGTCTTTTCACTGTCTTCCCTTAGTTTAAGCAACTGCGCTTGCATTGCTTGGTCAAGTTCGGCTTGATGTTCAGAAACGATAGTGGCTTTAATTTCTTCACGTAAACTTACCAATACTGATTGTTTAATCTCTTCTGCTACTTTAGCGGTTAAAGCAGGCGTTACTTCAATCGCTTCAGCATCACGCTTAGCCTTCTCAGCCGATTCTTTTGGCTGATAAACTTCAGTCAATACAGGGATTTTTTTCTCTGCCACAATATTCTCTACTTAATTAATTTAAACAATCGTTGAGCTTTTCAATGTTAATGCATCAATATGCTTAATGTCATAACCTCTATCTCGGTAAAACTTAAATCGCGCCCTTCCAGCCTGTTTATCTTCATCTTCATTTCCTACTAATTCGACAAGCTGTCTGAAACGACTAAACACGGTTGGCTGTGCTTGTGTAAGGTTAATCAAAATATCGTCTTGATACAACTCTTTTTGCTGCCAATTAATCACCACTGGCGTTTCTACAGCAAGTGGGTGAGAGGCCATTACACTAGGGATAAAACTAGTTTCATCCGCCTCCCATAATGCTGCCTTAATTTCAGTTGCAACGATTTCATTATTAGTTAAAACGGTCACTAAATGTCGCTTTTGAAGTGCTTCTTGCACTAATGTCGATAAAATTAACTGCTTGTTAGCGACGTTCGAATAAAACGTGACACGCGTCATTTGTACTTAACAACTACGCTGAGCGATTAATTAAAAATTGTGTTAACAATGGCACAGGGCGACCCGTGCTACCTTTATCTTTACCCGATTTCCAAGCTGTCCCTGCAATATCCACGTGTGCCCAATCATATTTTTTAGCAAAACGAGATAAGAAACAAGCTGCTGTAATACTGCCTGCTGGGCGGCCACCAATATTGGCCATATCAGCAAAGTTGCTATCAAGCTGACTTTGATAATCATCATACATCGGCATATGCCAAGCTCGGTCATGTGCGTCTTCACCTGCTACTACCAACTCTTTTGCTAATGCATCTTGGTTACTAAATACTGCGCTAATATGATGCCCAAGCGCAATCACACATGCACCTGTCAATGTTGCCACATCAACCACTACACTAGGATCAAAACGTTCTGCATATGTCAGTGCGTCACACAATATCAAACGCCCTTCTGCATCGGTGTTGAGGACTTCTATCGTTTGACCAGACATACTCGTCAAAATATCACCTGGCTTAATGGCTTTACCACTCGGCATATTATCGCAAGTTGGCACGATAGCGACTGCATTAATTGGTAAATTAAGCTCCCCTAATGATTTAAAAGTGCCTAATACGCTTGCAGCGCCGCACATATCGTATTTCATTTCATCCATCGCAGCACCTGGCTTAAGCGAAATGCCTCCGGTATCAAAAGTAATCCCTTTCCCTACGAGCACAACAGGCTTCTGCCCTTTCTTACCTTTATTGTGCTGTAACACAATAAAACGCAACGGTTCATCGCTACCTTGCGCCACGCCTAGAAAAGAACCCATCCCTAGCTTTTCAATATCTGAGCGCGCTAACACATCAACCTTAAAACCATAATCTTTAGCCAGTTTCTTAGCTTGCTTACCTAAGTAAGTTGGTGTGCATACATTCGGTGGCGCATCACCTAAATCTTTAGCTAATGCCACGCCGCTGGCAATGGCCAAACCCTGTTTTAACCCTGCCTCGGCTTGCGCAACCTCTTCCTTTTCTACATAAATATTCACTTTTTTAAGCGCGTTAGCTTCTGGTTTTTTCAATTTAATTGCACTCACTTGATGACTCGCATCTAACGTTACTTCAACTAAATTGGATACTTTACGCTGTGTTGTTGATGCTTTAATCGCCAATGCTGATAGATAAAAACCTGTATTGCTTACACCTGCTGGCAGTGCTTTGACTGCCGCACGTATTGCTTTACGATATTGCACTGTAGAGAACTCACTCTCCTTACCAAGCCCAACCAATAAAACACGTTTAGCATTAACATCAGCCAGTTGCTGCAACACCAAGGTTGCAGCTAACTTACCGCCCATATCGCCATTGTTAAGTACGGTACTAATTGCCTTGTTTGATGCATCATCTAGACTTTTCGCAGCATCTGACAGTTTTTTACCTTCAAATACCCCTACAACCAAACATTCTGACTGTTGTTTTTCAGGATTACCGTTTTTTATGCTAAATTCCATGTCTTAACTCCTTAATCTCTAAAAGTGCTTAATTAACTAACTATAAATTATGCTGTGTTTTGATCTTAAAACAAAGCATAAAATTTCAAATTGAAAATTTTTAAAAAATCATTATCGCAAGAGCTCATTCACACAGCGGGTGCAATGTTCTTAATACTCATTGGCATTGTCATTGCACAGCGTGCGGGGATACTCGTTGGCGGTGCTGCAAAAGGCTGGATTCCTAACGATGCAATCACCACAATGTTAGGGTTTAGCTTAATTAAATTCCTACCGATGATATTATCGCTAACTATTTTCCTAACCGTGTTATTGACACTCACCCGTTGGCATCGCGATTCAGAAATGATTATTTGGTTTGCTGCGGGGCTTAGTATTACAAAATGGATACGGCCTATTTTACATTTTGCGATACCGGTCATCTTAGCCATTGCACTACTTAGCTTTTTTATGATGCCTTGGGCAACACAAAAAATTGAAGATTACAAAGCACAACTAAAAAGCCGAGATGAAGTTTCGACCATTAGCCCAGGTGTTTTTAAAGAATCAAATGATGGCGAGCGTGTTTATTTTATTGAAGGCTTTGATGAATTAGGCAATGTCGTCAAAAATATTTTTATGCAATCGACTCAGCATAAAAAAACAGGTGTTATTGTTGCCAGCCAAGGTAGGCGGTTTCAAGCAGAAAATGGTGACAATTTTATATTGCTAGAAAAAGGCCGTCGCTATCAGGGCAAGCCTAATACATCAGAAATCTCCACTACTGAATTCGAAAGCTATGCGATTCGCACGGAAACAAAAGAGGTTGTCCGCCCACCTGCCAAGGTAGACACATTATCGACTCAGTCGCTTTTAGAAAGTAAAAGTCCGAGAGAAAAAGCTGAATTACAATGGCGCTTAGCGATTCCCATCTCCTCAATCGTGCTTGTTTTATTAGCCATCCCTTTAAGTTTTGTTGATCCGCGTGCTGGCCGTTCACTCAACTTGATGTTTGCGCTCTTTATTTTTATCATTTACAACAATATTTTGAGTATATTTGAAGCATGGATAACACAAGGTAAAATTAATACACTCATCGGGCTATGGCCTGTGCATATTTCATTTATGCTACTCACCCTATATTTGTTTCATCATCGCGCTAATCTAAAACCATTATTGCCTAAATTTATTACACGTTTATGGCCAAGTGGTCTTAAAAAAATACAAAGTCTAGCCAAATAATGCGTATCCTTAATCGGTATTTCTGGCAAGAAACAAGCATTACGATCTTAATGATCTTGCTAGGCTTACTGTCTATTTTTTCTTTTTTCGATTTAAGTCAAGAATTAGACAGTTTAGGCCGTGGTCATTACGGCATCAACAATATGCTGGTATTTGTCATACTCAGTATTCCTGGTCATGTCTATGAAGTGGTTCCTGTCGCTGTGCTCATTGGCATGATGGTGAGCCTAGGTACATTCGCGCGCAATTCAGAATTAATCATCATGCGAGTCAACGGCATGTCTATTATTGATATTGGCCTTATTTTAATTAAAGTAGGCGCCTTATTCGCGATACTGACTTTTTTAGTAGGTGAAATTATCACGCCAGTCAGCGAAAAAATGGCGCACCGCATGCGTATTCAAGCGACAGATTCTGTCGTGGAACAAGATTTTAAATCTGGCCTTTGGGTCAAAGATGGCAAAAGCTTTATCAATGTAGAAAATGTGTTGCCTGATGCCACTTTGCTCAATGTGAATATTTATGCATTCGGTGAAGACTTTAAATTGCGCAGCATTAGTAAGGCCAAAGAGGGGCGCTTCTCTAATGAGCGTTGGCGCTTAAATGAAGTAACACAAACCAAACTAAATTACGGTGAAGATATCGAGAAAAACACCATACAAACAAGCTTCTTTAAAAAAGCAAACTGGGAATCATTAGTGCGGCCAGAGTTACTCAATGTATTACTTGTTGCACCAGAAAAAATGTCTGCTTGGAATTTATATTCATTTATTAACCACCTAGAAAGCAATAAACAAAAAACCACGCGCTATTCGGTTGCGCTATGGGCAAAGATGATTTATCCATTAGCCTGTATTGTCATGGTGATTTTGGCATTACCATTTGGTTTTTTACAACAACGCACTAGTAGAACTAGCACAAAAATATTTATTGGTATTTTCTTAGGCGTAGTGTATCAAATCATGAATCGCGTTTTCATTCATTTAGGCGTATTGAATGATTGGTCACCTCTGCTCAGCGCAATTACGCCGACAATATTATTCTTAATAGCAGGTATTTCGCTTATTTGGGTTGTGGAAAAACGCTAAGCCACTTTGAATTAAGTACATTTAATTAAGCGTGTTCCTAATATTCTATCGTGTAAAAAAAAGTGTTCTTTATCCACGAAAGCCCATAAAAACCCTATACCAAAAAAGAACCATGACAAACTCGCCAATATATCTCTCTTTATGGCGCAATATAAACTGAGCTGTTGATTATTTTGATCGACCAATCTTAGCCCCCATGCTTGAGACGCAGGTGTTTGCCCAGTTTTAACCCAGCAAGTAACAAAATAAGCCTCTGACACCAGCCATAGTAATAACTGTAATAGCGCTCGCTTCAGACTTGTATCAACATGGCCAATAAGCATCACAAATAGCCAAGTGAAAAATAACCAAATGGCAATCAGTAATAATAACTCGTAGATACAAGCCAAAAAACGTTTCGATATGCTGGCATATTGCGCCATAAAAATAGCCCACCATTTTTAACGGTGGGCTTGTCCTTTTTTAAAATGCTTGTCAAAAAAAAGATAAATCAATACTAATCTAATTCTGGGTCGTAATATATTTCTGCCGATTCTTTACGTAATTTTTCACGTTTTGCTTCTGGCAAATTTTGATGTTCTGCCCACTTTTTCCTTAAGGCATCTTTTTTCTCGGGACTTAGACTATGAAATTGTTGAAAGCGTTTACGGGCATTTTCTCTCTCATAGGGGGTCATGCGGCTCCAGCTATTTAATCGCTTTTGCACGCGGGTCTGCTTTTTAGCATTCATTTTGGGATAATCTTCAGCAATATCGAGCATTTTTTCGCGTTGCCAGGGTCTCAAGGTGTCCCACTCTGACCCAAGGGGCGCAAGCACTTGACGTTGTTGATCAGTCAGCTGCGCCCACGGTACTTGCGCGCTAGCATCCTGATTAGGTGAGCTGCTATTTTCACCAATATCCCCTTTCGCTAATAAAACACTACCCGCAGAATCAACAAACGTTTGTGCTTGTATCTGTATTGAAAAAAACAATGTTAATACTAATAATAACTTTTTCATTAAAACCATATATCCCTATATCTTTATGCTATTTACTTAAAATAACAGTCATACTATTTTAAAATAATTATATATTTTCTCGCCGATTGAGAGAAGGTTCAAAGCCTCTATCAACAAAAGCTTCAGGCGGCAACTCTGCGCTCAATAAAAAAGCATCGCTTGTTTCATTCGCACTAAACGTTTGCATCACAAAGTAGCTCATGACAACCGTTAAAACAACCAAACCGATAAAGGCTACTCGATGATGATCTACCCATCCACCAAGATGACTCAATGTACCGTCCACATTCACACGAGCACCTGCTGATTGTGCATAAGCACTCATTGCACGCTCTCTACCATTCTCTAGCTGTTTTAAAGTACGCATACTCAAATGTTCTGCATGCGCATCTAATAGGCTAGCAATCTCTTTGCCTTGCGCTTCTAAAGCATCTATTTCTTGTTGATTTGTATTGTCTTCACTCATGACTCTACCCCTAAACTTTCAATTGCCCTGCTGCCCAAACCTTGTTTTTCTAAATGACTCGCCATCGATCGCAAACCGCGCGAGCAATGCGTTTTAACACTGCCTTGCGAGCAACCCATCGCCGCTGCTGTTTCAGCGACGTTCATCCCTTCCCAATAACGCAAGATAAAGGCTTCTCGTTGACGTGTTGGTAACCTTTCTAAGGCTTCTTCAATCAGCACCATGGTTTGGCTACGTTCTAGCTGTTCCATCGGGTCCTCAGAACCGCCTTCAACCTCAAGCGTATCTAACGGATCCCAATCTGCTTCACCATCCCGACCTGCACCAAATGAAGATAATAAAGAAGTCCAAATATGACGTACTTTTTGCCGGCGCCAAAAATCACGCATCGTATTTTGTAAGATACGCTGAAACAACATTGGATACTCTTTAGCTGGTTTATCAGGATATTTATCCGCCAACTTGAACATAGCATCTTGCACAATATCAAGCGAGGCATGCTCATCGCGTACAGCATACATCGTCTGTTTAAAAGCACGCCGCTCTACATCACGGAAAAAATCTGATAACTCTTGAGAACTTGCCATGAAAATTATTATTTATATCGCTAAAATTAAAGTATACCAGCTTAAAATTTTTCTACACTTAACAGTATACTTTACACTTAGGCACTGCTTTTAGTTACAATCTTTTCTTAAGTTAAATTTTAAATAAGTCACATTGAATAAGTCATTATGGCACGCATAATATTACTCATTATTTTATGTTGGATACTATACCTCGCATTAAAGCGTTTCTGGTCTCAATTAACATCAGACTCTGAGCAACAGGAAAAAAAAGTTGACGCTGAGAAAATAGTGCCATGCAGTCAATGTGGTCTGCACATTCCTGAAAGTGAAAGCCTCAGCATTAATGGGTTAACGTACTGCAAAAACTCTGGTTGCCAGGCACCCGTTCACAAATCTAAAAATCACGAAGACATCGATGACGGCTGAGTTAATTGCTAAAAATATTAAGCTAAGCAAAATACACTGGCGTAGCCTCAAGCTTTATAACGTATACAGAATTATCGTTGCCTTAGTTTTATTAATTAGCCATGGCATTATTAAAAATGACAATGGCATACAAACTTTTAATCATGATTTTTTCACGCCTATCGCCATTGGTTACCTAGTATTTAGCCTTTTCTCTGCTCTTTTAACATCACTTGAAAAACCAAGCTTAGCAATCAATCTTCCCATTCAAATAATGATTGATGTTATTTTTATTGTGCTGTTAATGCATGCTGAAAATCTTAGTCAAAGCGGCACTGCTTTATTATTAGTCATTGCAATTGCCGCTGCAAGCCTCATCAGTGATGGCCGTTTAGCCTTGTTTTATGAGGCTATCGCCACGATTGGCATACTGCTTGAGCATGCCTATAGCATATTTATTGGTAACGATGGCGGGAGCTATACAGCAGCTGCCATGCTCAGCCTGGCCTGTTTTGCCATTGCATGGTTAGCACACTCTCTAGCCCAGCGCAGTGAACAAAGCGAAATACTCGCATCGCAACGTGGCTTAGATTTACTCAATCTGGGTCAAGTTAACGCACTCATCACCAATAAAATGAAAGACGGTGTGCTAGTAGTGGATAGCAATCAAATCGTCAAACATCACAATATACAAGCTGAAACATTATTAAATATTGAAAGTATCCATTGGAAAGGTCAATTACTCAGCACCTTATCACCTGAATTATCAGCACTGATGCAAGAGTGGGTTAACAAACCCGATAGCACACCAGTCACCCACTATTTGAAGATGAACGCATCATCGCGTGACTTAGGGATTAACTTTTCATTCATCTCCGATAACATTAGCGACGGCATTGTTATCTTTGTCGAAGACTGGTCGCAGATCCAAACACAATCTCACCAAGTAAAACTGGCTGCGCTGGGCCGTCTTACAGCCAATATCGCCCATGAAATTCGCAACCCATTGAGTGCTATTAGTCATGCTAATCAACTACTTCAAGAAGATGAAAACATCTCTGCAACCAACATGCGTATGCTGCAAATTATTAGTGACAATGTAGAACGCGTCGATCAAATCATCAAAGATGTGCTTGAACTCAATCGCAGAGATCGTACAACCCAAGAAATATTTCACTTAGAAAGTTTTGTTGCTGATTTTTATACACAATTTTGTACAGTCGAAAATATCCCTAAAAACAAATTTACACTTTTATTAGAAGAAACTGAAAATAATATATCATTTGATCGAAGACATTTAAATCAAATTTTATGGAACCTATGCAAAAATGGCTGGCGCCACTGCAAACAATTAGAAAATAGCCTAAAATTAGCAATATCAACATCAAACAAAACACGTGCGATTACGATTGAGGTCTCAGATGATGGTGGTGGTATATCAGAAGCAGTAAGCAGCCATTTGTTTGAGCCTTTTTTTACAACAGAAGAATCCGGCACAGGGTTAGGTTTATATATTGGACGAGAACTGGCAGATGCCAATGGTGCTAAATTGCAATTTAAAACCGCTGCCTCAGGTACAACATTATTTTTACTCATTAACAAAACTTAATATATTTGGTATTTAACTTATGGCCCAGCAACGCCGTTGTTTAGTAATAGATGATGAAACTGATATACGCGAACTCGTTGTACTAACACTAGATCGCATGGATATTGATGCTGATAGCGCAGCAAATGTAGAAGACGCCAAAAACTTATTAGCCAATAACGAATATGATTTCTGCTTAACTGATATGCGCCTACCTGACGGGCTAGGTCTAGACTTAGTCAAGCATATTGCACAGCATCACAATGGCTTGCCTGTTGCCATTATCACCGCCTTTGGTAGCGCAGAAAATGCCGTTTCTGCACTGAAAGCAGGTGCTTTCGACTACCTTACTAAGCCGATTTCGCTCAAACAACTACGCCCTTTAGTCGAATCTGCGCTAAAACTTTCTACTTCTGATAAAGCTGAAACACATAACACAGTCGATTTAATCGGCGCTTCACCTGCCATTAGCCAAGTACGTAGAATGATAGAAAAACTAGCGCGTAGTCAAGCGCCTGTTTACATCAGCGGTGAGTCAGGTAGCGGTAAAGAGCTTGCAGCACGGTTAATTCATCACAATAGTTCTAGGCGTGACAAAGCATTTGTTGCAGTAAACTGTGGCGCTATCCCTGAGGCGCTCATGGAAAGTGAGTTTTTTGGCTATAAAAAAGGGGCTTTTACAGGTGCCGCACAAAATACCTTAGGCCTTTTCCAATCGGCCAATGGTGGTACCTTATTTTTGGATGAAATTGCTGATTTACCATTGCCAATGCAGGTTAAGCTACTACGTGCGATTCAAGAAAAAAAGTGCGTGCGGTTGGTGGTACGGTAGAAGAAGCTGTTGACGTACGCATTATCAGTGCTACGCATAAAAATCTCAGCGATATGATGGCTGAAGGTTGCTTTAGGCAAGATTTATACTACCGCTTAAATGTCATTCAATTAAAAATGCCTGCCTTACGTGAGCACCGAGAAGACATCCCAGAACTGACAGATAGATTACTCGAGAAATTATGTAATGCACAATCTATTAGTGCGCCAACCATTGATGCCAGCGCAAGAAAACTCATTGAGCAACTGCCTTTATCTGGCAATGTGCGTGAGTTAGAAAACATGTTAGAACGTGCATTAGCATTATGTGATGAAAAAATAATTTTTGCAGACGATCTATTGATGGAGACAGAATCGCAAACGGTAAAGGCTAAAACAACTGATTTTGAACCAAGTAAGGAACTCGATGTAAGTTTGTCCGATCATTTAGAGGACATTGAAAAACGCGCCATTCTTAAAGCCCTAGAAAAAACCAACAACAAAACAGCAGCAGCCAAACTCTTGGGTGTTAGCTTTAGGGGCTAAGGTATAAACTATCTAAATTGGGATTGGGCTTTAAGCAAGATGATGACGAGCATCCGCCGAGTAATCCCCATTAATTACTACTAAAATATGAACCATATGCACCTCAGCATTGATCAAAACGGATTTGCAAATTCCGTCACACAAACTGCCTCACCTAATTTCGACCAGCGTCCTAAGCAGTGCAAAGTCGACATGATTGTTATTCACAACATTAGCCTGCCACCAAATCAATATGGCAGTAATGGCATTGTTGAATTATTTACGAATGAACTTAACCCGAATGAACACCCCTATTACGCTGGCATTTATACGGCTAAAGTATCTTCACACTTTTTAATTCGGCGTGATGGTTCAATCATTCAGTTTGTCTCTTGTTTGCAGCGCGCTTGGCATGCGGGGGTTTCACATTGGCAAAACCGTGAATGCTGTAATGATTTCTCCATTGGTATAGAGCTGGAAGGTTGTGATGTTGAAGCTTTTGAAGACGCACAATATCAAACGCTTAATCCATTGCTAAGTGCTTTAAAAGCGGCTTACCCAATCAAATATGTTGTTGGTCATTCTGATATTGCGCCAGGCAGAAAGACCGATCCTGGACCCTGCTTTGATTGGGGGAAAATTAGTAAATAATGCGTATATCATTAATCTACTAATTTATTCACGACTAAACTACCAACCATATCCCCTTCCACATTGACAGTAGTCCGTAAGGTATCTAAAAAACGATCAATCGGTAGCAAAATAGCAATCGCCTCTGCTGGCAAACCAACACTTTCTAACACCAGCACCATGGTCACCATGCCCGCACTAGGAATACCTGGCGCACCAATCGAAGCAAACATAGCGGTAAAGAACACGATTAGTTGTTGCGTTAAACTCAAATCAACACCGATTAAATTAGCGACAAATAACGCCGCCGCTGCCTCATAAAGTGCTGTTCCGTCCATGTTAATGGTTGCACCTAATGGAATAACAAAACCACCCACTTCAGGCTTTACTTTTAAGTTTTGTGTAACGCATCTTAGCGTAATAGGCAAGGTAGCTGCACTTGAGCTAGTAGCAAAAGCAGTCACTAAAGCCTCACGGGCACCGCGAAAAAACCATAGTGGTGTTTTGCCTGTAAACAGATATAAAATAAGCGGCAATATAATTAAGCCATGCACGAGTATTGAGCCGGCCACCACTGATACAAATTTCACCATACTTTGCAGCATGACCATGTCTTGCGTCGCAGCCAGTTTAAACAAAAGGGCTGCAATACCAAATGGCGCCAAATGCATGACCCAGCCAACAATACGCATCACAATTTCAAACAACTCTTGTAATAAAGTAAGTATGTTTTTATAACGCTCACCACCCATCACTAAAGCGATGCCCAAAAACAATGCAAATATAACGACGGCCAATACATTACCACCCGCCAACGCAGCAAAAGGGTTTACAAATAAGCCATGTAAAAAGTGTGCGAAAAACTCACCCATCGGCATTTGTTGGGCCTGAAAATTTTGTGTTGCATTTTCAAACAGGGTCAAACTTAAGCCAGTGCCAGGCGAAAAATAATTACCAGCAATTAATGCTAACAACATCGCAATGGCCATTGTGCTGGCAAAAAATATTAGCGTACTGACCCAGACACGCTGCATTTGACTATGTTGACGCAAATTTGCAATACCAACGGCAATAGAACAAAACACCAACGGAATCAAAATCATTTTAAGCAAGTCAATAAACAAGGTGCCAATAATGCCAGCGGTATAAAGACTGTTCGCTTTCAATGCACTAGACGCTGGCATTTGCCCCGTAAGCAAGCCCATCACCAGACCAAAAAGCACACCGATGAGTATTTGATTATTGAGTGATGGCAGTTTCATTTGATGTTGCTCCCTGTATCCACATTAAGTTTTTAAGTTTCGTTTTTAAGCTTATCTTTTTTTTGCGCTTGATGTAGCAGCGAATCTGTTTTATACGGCACCTTGCCTGAAGGCACCATTTTTGATGCCGTTTCTATGTGCAAATCTTGATCATCAAAAAAGATATGCGGCCTAAATGCTTTCAGTATCTTGGATTTTTCTAATCCACCTAAAAAGAAAATCTCATTGACGTAAACACCCCAATCGCGCAAAGTATTGATCACGCGCATTTCTGCTGGCGCGTTCCTAGCTGTAACAATGGCCAACCGCACTGGTGACATTTCCACCCCAAACGGCAGTCGGCTTTGTAATTTTGCTAACTTTTGTAAAAAAGAAGCATAAGGGCCCTCAACCATCGGGATATGCTGGCGCGCATCTTCATTTTGTTGAAACTCATCTAACCCTTTTGATTTAAAAATCAGCTCGCTAGTTTCATCAAACAACACAGCATCACCATCAAAAGCAATTCTTACCTGGTCAGATGGCAAATTTGTTGGCTCTTTTGGCGGTTCTTTTAACACGGCAACGGCACTCTTGCCAGAATCAATCACTTTTTGTGCATCACTTACATTGGTTGTTAAAAATAAATCGACATCAAAAGCCTCAACATAATCGACCACTGACTCTCCGCCAGTAAACGCGTGCCGGCTGATTTTTAGACCCATTCTACGAATACTATTAAAAACGCGCACACCAGTTTCTGGGCTGTTACGTGACATCACGACCACCTCTACTAGTGGCGAGTCTTCTTTTTCTTTATTTTTCAACTGATCATTATGCTGGTATTTATTTAAATCAAGTAGCGCTTTTACCAATGGCATGGCTGTGCCATCTGCTAATGGCTCATTTTCAGTCTCTAACATATAACGCCGATGCTCGATTACGGCAGCCTCAGGATCTACCGCAAACTTTGAACGAAATATTTTATCGGCTTCACCAAGATCAAATAAAGAGGTGGCAGATATACCAACAACCAATGTTTTAGAAAGATCTAATGCCATCAAGTGTGTGTCTTTAACAATTTAATCAGCAAATGATTAATCAAAGCTGCTCTCTTTCAAACACAGCCGCAAAGAAGCCATCTGTTTGATGCAAATGTGGAAATAATTTTAAATACTCGCCAGTATCTATTTCAATGTTCTGTTGCTTCAATATTTCATTAGCCGGTACTAATTTAAAATTCGCATTCGCAGCTAAAAAGGCATCTGCAATCGCTTCATTTTCTTCACGCAATAAACTACATGTCGCATAGACCAAACGGCCACCTGCTTTGGTCAGTTTCCCAGCACGTGCCAATATATTGGTTTGTTTAACATTCAGTTCAGCGACATCTTGCTCGGTTTGGCGCCATTTTAAATCTGGATTGCGACGCAAAGTCCCCATGCCACTACATGGCGCATCCACTAACACACGATCAAACTTACCATTTAAACGTTTCAGTTTTAGATCATTCTCATTACTAATGACTTGCGCATGTACGTTAGATAAACCCGAACGTTTTAGCCGTTTACCCAAGTTAAATAAACGTCTTTCTGAAACATCAAACGCGTAAAGCCTACCCGTGTTTTTCATGATAGCCCCTAAGGCAAGCGTTTTACCCCCGGCACCAGCGCAAAGATCCGCCACCATTTGACCACGTTTTGGCGCAACCAAGTAACTGAGTAATTGGCTACCTTCGTCTTGCACTTCGATCTTACCTGCTTCAAACAGTGGGTTGCGGCTAATATTAAGCCTAGCACCCATGCGAATACCAATCGGCGAGTGTGATGTTGTCGTGATAACGTTATCTTGCACAGAATTTTCGGCCTGCATTTTTTCTAAAATTTCATCACGACTCGCTTTAACTGTATTCACGCGCAAATCTAAGCCGGCTTGATCAAACATGCTGCGGCAAATCTGCAAAGCATCTTTCTCGCCATGCTCTTTGACTAACTTAGCCCACAACCAATCACGCACATCCGCCCGTACTTCTATCGGGAAATCTTCAGTCGATTTTGACTTAATGGCTATTGCCCATTCTTTTTGCTGCTCACTCAATACAGAGTCAAGCTCACGCAAGCTAATGCCTTGTAAACGAATCAACCAAGCCAATATCAATTTACGTGCATCTTCTACACCTTCTTCTTCAGTGCTAGTCACCATGGTAAGGTAACGTAAACGACGCAAAACACCGTAGACACTTTCAGCCACAAAGGCACGCTCTTTGTTACCAAGATCACGATTATTGCGAAAGAACTCGCTGAGTTTCGCATCTGCAGGGCTATTAAACTCGAGTAGATTAGTTAGCAGCATTGCGGCTTGACGGATTAAATTTGCATTCATTTTTTTACTTATTTCATTAGATAATGATGTTTACTTTTGTGCCTTAACAACGCAACAGGGCTAGGCACTCAGCCTAACCCCGCTGTGTCATTCCTATTATTAGGGTAGAGTTTACTCTACATTTACCTTTGTAAGGGTTTGTTCAAACTTAACACCCCGTTTATCAACCACTACATAACGCACAGGGATATAATTTTTCGTTTTAGCTAACCATAGCTCTTTTTTTTCTTTACTGTCAGCTTTGGCATTCATTAAATGTACTGTTTTATATTCCGCATTACCGACTTTCACAGTGGCATCATTGGCTACAATTTTATAGTCATATTGCTTTAATTTTTTACCCGTTGTTAATACCACTTTCACCATGTCACCTGTTGGCGGTGTATACATAAACTGGTATACGTAGCTCACCAAATCCTGCACACCAGGTACCAGCGTCGCTGTTCTTGTTTCGCCTTTCACTAGCATTTTCAGCACATTCCCTGCCCAATCAAAATCAGCCAATAATGATTTTTTTGCATTATCGCCGCGCAATAGCTCAAACTGTATTGGTTTCAAACCATTTGGTGTGACTTCGCCCTTGCTTGTTAATACACGCTCACCAAACAAGGCGTATATGCCTTTGCCTTTTGTGACCGATTTCACTTGATACTGTTTACCATTTTGCGTAAACACTTCTTTAACTGTACCAAAGTGTTTGTCGTTGCGTGCAATATCATACTCAAGCAAAATACTGTTAGGCTGCGCAAAAGCAACGTTAATTGCCAGTAAATATAGCACTGTAATGATTTTTGTAAGCTTAAACATGCATTCCTTTCACCATGGACTCACACTATTAACGTATGAACACCTAAACAGGTTGTCAGTAGCTAAAAAATTAGGCTAAAACAGTCGATGCTTCGCCTGCATTTTGTGTACGGATATGACCAATTTCAAAAACAGTTTCTCCAGATGCTACCAACACTTGCTTCGCTTGATTCACATCTTCTTTGGCAACAATGACCGCCATACCAATACCGCAATTAAATGTTTTATACATTTCCACATCAGCAATATTACCTTCTGTTTGCAGCCATTTAAATAGTGGTGGTAGTTCCCAACTTTTGACATTAATTTCTGCCGTTAAACCTGTTGGCAATATGCGCGGTACATTTTCTGTAATACCACCACCTGTAATATGTGCCATGCCTTTTACTGATAGCGTATCAATCAATTTAAGAATCGATTTTACATACAATTTGGTTGGCGCCATGACAACATCTTTAAATTGTTCACCATGAAAATCTGACGCTAAATCAATGCCTGACTGTTCGATCAGCTTACGAATCAGTGAATAACCATTAGAATGCGCACCACTTGAAGCCAAACCCAACACAACATCATTTGCTACTATTGTTGTGCCATCAATAATATTAGCTTTATCAACACAGCCGACTGCAAAACCAGCCAGGTCATATTCACCTGCTGGGTACATACCAGGCATTTCTGCCGTTTCGCCACCCACTAAAGCACAGCCCGATAATTCACAACCTTGCGCGATGCCTTTCACAACCTCTGCCGCGGTATTGACATCTAGCTTGCCGCAAGCAAAATAATCTAAAAAGAAAAGCGGCTCTGCGCCTTGCACCAAAATATCATTCGCACTCATCGCCACTAAATCGATACCCACCGTGTCATGCTTATTTAACTCAAATGCTAATTTAAGCTTAGTGCCTACGCCATCTGTGCCCGATACCAACACTGGTTCTTTAAATTTACTAGGCATTGCAAATAGTGAACCAAAGCCGCCAATACTGCTCATCACCTCTGGTCGCATGGTCCGTTTAGCAAATGGTTTAATTCGCGCTACTAGCGCATCACCAGCCTCGATATCAACGCCTGCATCGCGGTAAGAGAGTGATGTGTCTTGTGTGTTTTTGCTCAAAGTAC
>WASW01036250.1_pt1 | contig 36074 bp, 39 predicted proteins | sample 5698521 | NCBI WGS metagenome assembly WASW01 (sample SAMN11175560, study PRJNA528189) | sponge metagenome | isolation source: marine sponge | host: Leucetta | place: Antarctica: Western Antarctic Peninsula, King George Island | collected 2013-01
CGCGAAAAAACCTTCCTGCACATACTGACAGTTTATTCGTAGTCGACCGCTATGAAAAATATATAGGTACATTAATGCTAGCGGATGTCCTTACCAATGACCCTTCAACACTTGTACAAGATTTGCTGCAAGACAACATAGAACCTATTTTAGTTACCGATAGTGCAACCGACGTTGCTCATACTTTTGAGAACCTAGATTTAATTTCTGCACCAGTCATTGACGAAAATGAAAAATTACTCGGTCGTATTACCATTGATGATGTGGTCGACGTTATTCGTGAAGAGGGTGAACACTCGATCATGAGTATGGCCGGCTTAACTGAAGAAGAAGACTTATTTGCACCAGTCACAAAATCTACTCGACGTCGCGCCTTGTGGTTAGGTGTCAATATGCTTACAGCATTCTTAGCTGCTTGGGTAATCAGCTTATTCCAACACACGCTTGAGCAAATCATTGTGCTTGCCGTACTGATACCCGTTGTTGCGAGCATGGGTGGCATTGCTGGCAGCCAAACCTTAACACTGGTAATTAGAGGACTAGCGCTAAAACAAATCGGTAAAGCAAATTCACGAATTCTTTTAATGCGAGAGCTTGGCATCGGGATTCTTAATGGATTACTTTGGTCTGTTATCGTCGCGATTATTACCATTATGTGGTTTCGTGACTTACAACTAGGTTGGATCATCGCATTAGCAATGATGGCAAACTTAGTTTGCGCTGGGCTGGCTGGTGTCCTCATACCCATTGCATTAAGAAAGCATGGCATTGACCCGGCACTTGCGGGCGGCGTCATACTAACAACCATTACAGATGTCGTTGGTATATTCGCTTTTCTTGGTTTAGCTACCTGGCTATTATTGTAAATAAGCATTTTCAATCAACTATCTGTGCTGGCATCATAAAAATATATTTATTGGATATCTAACATCCCTTTAATTTCAGGATATCCAACAAACTCGCTAAAATTCCGCCTGCCAATTTTAACGCTAGCTGCTCTAACAATGAAAGCATATGAAGACGAACCATTCATTGAATTCACCATGTGGGCTGACGGAAAATATTTAGCTGAAAGAAAAAATAAAGGTTTATTTTTTGTCTCTTTATTGCGAGATGGAGAAATGGTTGCTCATGGTCAATGTGCTACTAGCTTTATTCCACTAGACCACTTCGAGCCAAAATACATCACCCCCTATTATTCACATGAAAAAAGGAAGAAGCGAATACTGAAGTCTTCATGTCCACAGATTTACAAGACGACGGTGAATATGAAATAGTTGTCGCCGGCCAATCGAATGGACAGAAAATACGCTCTTACGATTTCGAGACAGTTGATGGTAAAATACAAAGTATTACTTGTAGTAAGTCAGATTGCGAGCAAGCCACTGACTTAGCTTTACCTAGCGCCCATGATCGTTCTCAGTATGACTACGATATGACTGAAGCATTTTAGAAAGATATCAAACGCTAAAAATATGCCACATGAAGAAACTTAAAAACGAAAAAGAATTAGTAAAAAAAGCCATCGCAGCAGGAGTTAAGTATGGCGAAGAAAGAGGTGTTGTTGAATTTGAAGCGACAGATTCAGCCAGCGAGAAAATAGAATATATCTATCGATTGCTTGTGCATGACAAAGTCATCCAAGCAATCCCACAAGAACAAATTTCACAGCAAGCGATGCGCCATAGATTAGCTATTTGGGCCACAAAGTTAGATTAGAGCTTTAGGCTTTAGGCAAAGTAACGCCAGTCTGTCCCTGGTATTTGCCGCCACGATCTTTATATGACGTCTCACATACTTCGTCAGATTCAAAAAATAACATCTGGGCAACCCCTTCGTTAGCGTAAATTTTTGCTGGTAATGGCGTGGTATTTGAAAATTCTAACGTTACGTGCCCTTCCCATTCTGGTTCCAACGGAGTGACATTAACAATAATGCCGCAACGCGCATAAGTAGACTTGCCCAAGCATACTGTTAATACTGATCGTGGAATTCGAAAGTATTCCACGGTACTCGCGAGTGCAAATGAGTTGGGAGGAATAATACAAACATCACCCTCATAATCCACAAAACTTTTTGGGTTAAATGCTTTAGGGTCAACCACAGCAGAATTGATATTAGTAAAGATCTTGAAATGATTTGAACAGCGAACATCATACCCATAGCTAGAAGTGCCATAGGAAATGATCTTTTCACCGTTGGCTTGTTTAACTTGACCAGCGACAAATGGTTCTATCATTTGCTGCTCATTCGCTATTCGCCGAATCCAGCGATCAGATTTAATCGACATAAGTAATATTATTTAAATGGAGAAACAAACGGCAGGTTAAAACTGCCTTGTTTGGAAAATGGAATCGCATAATTGAATATTGACGTTTTAATATTGCCTTTCACCATGTAGTCGGCCTTACCCGTCTTCAATACTTCAGGCAAAGTTTCTATGATGCCAAAATAAGACAACCTTACAGGTAGCTCAATTGTTTCTTTTCCGAATGCGGAGACAGAGATAGAGTTATCATGCTGACCAGTGACCAATTTATTTCCCGAGACAAATACTTCATAACTCAATCCACGCGCACTCAATCGAACATCGTTAGGGTTGTTGATGTCGAGTGTAACAATCGCATCAACTCCACTTAAAGTTGCATCAGTAATTTCTAAACCACGCACCTGAACATCGGGTTCAATCAATGGCTTTGACAATGGTCCCGCACACCCGCCAACTAACATCGCCAGGCAAAGTAAGTTACTAGCAACACGAAACATTGAGTGAACTCTTATAATTATTATGTATTTTGAATAACAATTTTAGGAAATTTAGCACTATAATCTTTACTTTTCACAGCTAATTTAGCGGCCGTCTTACGCGCTATTTCTTTATAGATCTGACTCACACGACTATCTGGTGTTGCGATCACCGTTGGCTCGCCACCATCCACTTGCTGACGAATACTCATATCGAGAGGCAACTTACCTAATAAATCAACATCACTTTCTTCTGCCATCTTTTCACCGCCACCGGTACCAAAAATAGCTTCTTCATGACCACACTCGCTACAGATATGCAGACTCATGTTTTCAACGATACCCAATACAGGCACTTCAACTTTTTCAAACATTTTCAGACCTTTGCGCGCATCGAGCAAAGCAATATCTTGTGGTGTAGTGACAATCACGGCACCACTCACTGGGATTTTCTGCGCCAAGGTTAATTGCACATCACCTGTGCCTGGTGGCAAATCCACCACCAAGTAATCAATATCTCTCCAACGCGTATCGTTAAGTAACTGCTCTAACGCTTGCGTCACCATCGGTCCGCGCCAGATCATTGGAGTTTCATCATCAATCAAAAAGCCAATCGACATAGCCTGTATGCCGTGACCCATCATTGGCTCTAAGCTCTTGCCATCACTCGATTCTGGCTGGCCTGAAACACCCAGCATTCTCGGCATACTTGGCCCATAAATATCGGCATCAAGAATACCAACATTAGCACCTTCAGCTGCCAACGCTAACGCCAGATTGACCGCTGTAGTTGATTTACCTACACCACCTTTACCAGACGCCACCGCAATAACGTTCTTAATATTCTCCATCGGCTTAAGGCTTTTCTGAACCGCATGAGCCTGGATTTTCCATCCAATCGTGATATCGACATCCTCCACACCGTCTAACTTACTGACTTCAGCACCTATATGTTCAGACATCTCTTCAATCATGCTCTTAGCTGGATAGCCAAACTCGATATTGATGCTGACTTTATCACCATCCACATTAATGTCTTTTACCCATTTAGCAGCAACTAAGCTCTTGCCTACGTTGGGGTCTTCTATATTCTTTAGGGTGTCTTCTACTTGCTGTGGGCTAACGCTCGCCATTGGGTGAATCCTCTTGGTGACTTATTTATCTATAATGGCGTGCAGTTAAACACTCCAGTGAGCTTATTCCTAGCTCCTGATTGAGATATTAGCGCTAAATGCAATCTATCTAGCCGCACTTTTAGGAAGCTGGTAAGGTACGCCCTCATTAAGCAATTTGTTCTGTAAACACGTGAATAATCGAAGAATTTTAGTCACCAGCGCACTTCCCTATGCCAATGGGTCTATCCATTTAGGTCATCTCGTAGAGTACATCCAGACTGATGTATGGGCACGCTTTCAAAAAATGTGTGGCCACCAATGTATTTATGTCTGTGCTGACGACGCCCATGGCACGCCGATCATGATTCGTGCCCAACAAGAAGGCATCACACCCGAAGAATTAATTGCCAAGACCAAACAAGAGCACGAGCAGGACTTTGCTGATTTTCATGTGGATTTTGACAATTTTCATAGCACCCATTCAGAAGAAAACAAGCATTTTGCAACCAGCATGTTTAAAGCCTTGCAGAAAAACGGATACATCAGCACTAAAACTGTCACCGATTTATTCGACCCAGACGAAAAAGTTTTCTTACCTGACCGCTTCGTACGCGGCATCTGCCCAAAATGTAAAGCAGAAGATCAATATGGTGATAACTGCGAAGTCTGCGGTGCCACATACACCCCATCAGATTTGATTAACCCTCGTTCTGCGCTAAGCGGCGCTGAACCCGTGGAAAAAGAAAACTTACATTACTTTTTTAAGCTCAGCACATTAGAGCCAGCACTAAAAGAATGGACGCAATCAGGCAGCCTGCAATCCGAAATAGCCAATAAAATATCAGAATGGTTTGAGGACGGACTACAAGATTGGGATATCTCACGCGACGCGCCTTATTTTGGATTTGAAATTCCTGATGCACCAGGCAAGTATTTTTATGTATGGCTAGACGCACCAATTGGTTATATGGCTAGCTTTAAAAATTATTGCGATCGCACCGGCGAAGATTTCAATTCATTCTGGAAGCCTGACAGCGATGCAGAGCTATACCATTTTATCGGGAAAGACATCGCTTACTTCCATACTTTATTTTGGCCGGCAACATTAATGGGCTCAGGTTGGCGTATGCCTACTAGCGTTTACTGCCATGGCTTCCTAACGGTCAATGGACAAAAAATGTCTAAGTCGCGTGGCACCTTTATCAAAGCACGCACGTATTTAAATCACTTAAAACCGGAATACTTGCGCTACTACTTTGCTGCAAAATTAAATGATGGCATTTCTGATATTGACTTAAACCTTGAAGACTTCCAACAGCGCGTTAACAGTGACGTGGTTGGCAAGCTGGTTAACATTGCTAGCCGTTGCGCAGGATTTATCTATAAAAAGTTTGATGCGAAATTAACATCAGAATTTATCACGGAAGGTACTGACGCATTAAAACTTGCCAGCGAAAAAAATATTGAAATAAAGAATTTATACGAGACACGAAAATATTCAGAAGCAATGCGAACCATTATGGGACTTGCCGATATTGCTAACCAAGTCATTGACCAGTACAAACCATGGGAACGCATTAAAGATGAAGCCAACCACAACGAAGTACATCAAGTATGTAGTTTTGGCTTGAATATTTTCCATCTACTGATTGGTTACTTAAAACCTGTTATGCCAGAACTAGCGAAAAAATCTGAAGCCTTTTTAAATACAGAAATCAGCTGGGATGATTTAGCCGGCGGCAAACCTTTTGCTGAAGGTCATGAAATCAATAAGTTCAAACCACTTATCACACGCGTTGAAAAAGAAGCGATCGAGAGAATGACCGAAGAAACAAAGCAAGATGCAGCACCCAAAGCTAGCGACCCTATTAGCACTGAAATTTCATTTGATGACTTTTCCAAGCTGGATTTACGCATTGCTCGTATCGCAAAAGCACAACATGTAGAAGGTGCTGACAAGCTATTGCAACTCACCTTAGATCTTGGAGAGCCTAGCGGCGGCTTACAAAAAAATGTATTTGCTGGAATCAAAAGCGCGTACAAACCAGAAGACTTAGAAGGCAAGCTAGTTGTCATGGTCGCTAACCTAGCTCCACGTAAAATGCGTTTTGGTTTGTCTGAAGGCATGGTACTCGCGGCTAGCGGAACGGATAGTGGGCTTTTCGTGATTCATCCAGATGATGGCGCAACACCAGGAATGCGCGTTAAGTAATATTAATATGCAACCAGCCTCGATTTCATTTAGCAAGTCACTTGCTGTTATAGATGAAGACCGTTGCATAGGCTGCACACTTTGCATTAAAGCCTGTCCGTTTGACGCTATTTTAGGTGCTGCAAAACAACTCCATAACGTGATCAACCAATTATGTACCGGTTGTAAATTATGCATTAAACCTTGCCCTGTCGATTGTATTTCTATGCAACCAAATCGCGCATTAGAAAAAATCGAACCTAGCACCCCTAAATTTTCTGACCACAAAGCTTGCGTCCATTGCAGTGATTGTATTCCTGTTTGCCCAAGTAAATTAAATCCAGACCATTTATACGAAAACATTCGTAGCAGAAAGTTCAGCCAAGCCAAAAATAACTCACTAATCTCATGCACACAATGCGGCGAATGCAATAAAGTTTGTCCCAGTAATATTCCTTTGGCAGAGACCTTTGACTTTGGCATCAACATGCTCAAACACAAAGCTGCGAAGAAAAAATTCACCAACGAAAGCAAACAACGCATAAAAATACGCGAGCAACGTTTAATAAACAAAAAATCTCAACAACTAGATTTTTTATCAAACAATAAACAAGGGCTTGCAGATAAGTTACATGCTCTCAAAAATGCCAAGTTAGAAAAATAAAACACTCAAGCGATTCTTATATACGGTGAACAAAACTAGACGCACAGAAATATTTAGCCGCCTACGCGCACTGAATCCACATCCTACTACTGAACTTAACTATAGTAATGAGTTTGAATTACTCATTGCCGTGATTCTTTCTGCGCAAGCGACCGACGTTGGCGTCAACAAAGCTATAGGACCACTTTACAGTGTGGCGAATACACCTGAGGCTATTTTCAATCTAGGTGAGAAAAAATTAAAGACTTACGTCAAAACCATTGGCCTTTACAACACAAAAGCCAAAAATATTATTAATACCTGTGGGATTTTGATAGATAAACATGGCGGCCAGGTACCTGAAGATCGCGAAGCATTAGAGGCACTACCTGGCGTTGGTCGAAAAACAGCCAATGTGGTATTGAATACGGCGTTTGGCCATCCCACCATCGCCGTCGACACACATATATATAGGGTGTCGAATAGAACCGGTATTGCACCAGGCAAAAATGTCCTGGAAGTAGAACAGCGTTTACTACGATTAGTCCCAGAAGAATTCAAACGTGATGCTCACCACTGGCTAATATTACATGGTCGCTATACGTGCATTGCTCGCAGGCCTAAATGTGCGAATTGTACAATACGCGACCTATGTGAATTCTCTAAAAAATCCTCCTGATCAAAATACATACGTATCATGCGTTTTGATGGGAACTCGATTGTTTTAGTTTGCTCTAATAACCGTAACCACTTCACCTTAATTATAGTAAGGTAATAAGTATTACTAAAGACTTGTAATATAAACCCTCTGTCTAAGGTCTTTATGGTTAGGAAGTAACGATTCAAAAACAATTTTTAAGTAACCCCTCAAAAAAACAAGTACGGAGAAAGTAAATGTCTAAGAAATTTAAACTTAAGCCAATCGCTGCTGCAGTCGGTGCTGCTCTAACTGCAAGTGTTATCGCTATGCCTACAGCAAATGCTGATGCCAACCCATTTGATCTAACTGAGCTTTCTTCAGGCTACATGGTTGCTGAAATGGAAGAAGGCAAATGCGGTGAAGGTAAATGTGGCGAAGCCAAGGCTGACGCTAAAGCTAAAGAAGGTAAATGTGGCGAAGGCAAGTGCGGCGAGTCTAAAGCTAAAGAAGGTAAATGTGGCGAAGGCAAGTGCGGCGAGTCTAAAGCTAAAGAAGGTAAATGTGGCGAGAAGTAAGCTCCATATAGGTATCAGTATTGATACCGCACCGTAGATTCGAGTTCTTATCGAATCTAGAACACCAAAGCGGCAGGATATCAAAAGGCCTGCCGCTTTTTTTCCCTAACGTTATATACTAAACATCACACATAAGATGTGGGAGAGTTCCAATGGAAATGCATGAATTATCTAGATTCGCATTAACCACTCTTGAAATCCTTGCGTTTCTATTTATATTTTTTATTGGCGCTAGCATCATTATTGTGGCGGTCCTCTATGTCATTGACCGCACTCAAACCAAACAAGCTATTCGACATAATTATCCAGTTGTAGGTCGATTCCGTTATTTCTTTGAACATATGGGCGAATTCTTTCGCCAATATTTCTTCGCCATGGATCGTGAAGAACTACCATTTAATCGAGCAGAACGATCTTGGATCTATCGCGCGTCGAAAGATCTAGACTCTACTCTTGCCTTTGGATCAACTCGTGATCTTTACAAGCCTGGCACCATAATATTTGGAAACTGCCCCTTCCCTAAGTTAAGCATTGATTCGGCCGAGCCTGAAGAAATCACTATCGGTCAATATAGCAAGCATCCTTACAGCGCTCGTTCACTCTATAATATTTCAGGAATGAGCTATGGCGCAATTTCCAAACCTGCCGTGTTAGCACTCTCAAATGGTGCACGTGAAGCAGGTTGTTGGATGAATACTGGAGAAGGTGGATTATCGCCTTATCATTTAGAGGGCGGCGCAGATATAGTTTTCCAAATCGGCACCGCCAAGTATGGTGTTCGTGACGATAAAGGAACGTTAAATATAGAAAAGTTGAAGGCGGTCGCCGCTCACCAACAGGTGAAAATGTTTGAGCTAAAACTGGCTCAAGGTGCTAAACCTGGTAAAGGTGGTATTTTGCCTGCTGCTAAAGTCAATGAAGAGATTGCTAATATTCGTGGCATTCCCGTAAATACCGACTCTATTAGCCCTAACAGACATATTGATGTTAATTCCGCTGATGAATTACTCGACATGCTATCAACAATTCGTGAAACAACTGGTAAACCTGCAGGATTCAAAACTGTTATTGGTGCTCGTGATTGGCTAGATGATTTATTCAAAACAATTAATGACCGCGGCATTGAACATGCGCCTGACTTCATCACCCTAGACAGTGGTGATGGTGGCACCGGCGCTGCACCAATGAGTTTAATGGACAATGTTGGCTTACCTATTAAACAGAGCTTGCCGCTGTTAATAAACAAACTAAAACAATATGGTTTACGAGATCGTATAAAGGTAATTTCTTCAGGAAAATTAGTCACTCCTGTTGAAGTCGCTTGGGCGCTTGCTACCGGCGCAGACTTTATTACTTCAGCACGTGGCTTCATGTTCTCTATTGGCTGCATCCAAGCTTTACAATGCAATAAGAATACATGCCCAACTGACATCACCACACACGACAAAGATTTACAAAGCGGATTGAATCCAAAAAATAAAGCAGAGCGTGTACAGAATTATGTCAAAAACATGGTCTACGAAGTAGGTGTAATCGCTCACTCTTGCGGCGTCACAGAGCCAAGACAATTACGCAGAAAGCATGCATATATTGTTAGCCCACAAGGAAGATCGATACCATTAGACGAACTTTATTCAAGTGAAACAACTTACGTACATACATAAAAATAAACTAGACCTTGGGAGAAACAATCATGGGCATATTTAATTTTGTAAATTCAATTTTCGACAAACTACGTATATTCGATTTTCTTGGGCCTTTAGCTTTGCGGCTCTATCTTGCCCCTGTTTTTTGGATGGCAGGCGCCAACAAAATTGATTTCTCAACCTTCATGCCATTTGAATCAACTGTTAGCTGGTTTGGCAACCCCGACTGGGGGCTAGGTTTGCCTGTACCAACATTGATGGCCTTCCTTGCAGGATGGACTGAAATACTAGGAGCAGTCTTTCTATTAGTTGGTTTTGGTGTGCGTTGGGTCTCTATTCCTCTAATGGTCACCATGTTGGTGGCAATTTTCTCAGTGCATATTGGTAACGGTTGGCTAGCCATTTCTTCTGGCTCAGGAATATTTGCTACGGAGCGAACTATAGAAGCAGTTGAACGTTTAGGTGCAGCTAAAGACATCTTAAACGAACATGGTAACTATTCATGGTTAACTGAGAATGGTGGCTTTGTTGCGCTAAACAACGGCATTGAGTTTGCAACGACCTATTTTATTATGTTGTTAGTATTATTCTTCATCGGTGCTGGAAAATTCTTCAGCCTTGATTACTACCTAAACTTCATCAATAAGAAACAAACACTATAAAAACAACAACGCTCAAAATAGCAGTGTATTCAAACAGAGAATATTATGTCTAAACAATATTGTGTGAGTGGTACTGGCTTAGGGCTTAGGCGCGGGCATATGATGGAGGAGCTTCTTGAAGTCGATCCCGCACAAGTTCAATTCATGGAAGTTGCACCAGAAAACTGGATTGGTATGGGTGGTCGTTTAGGAAAACGCTTCCGCGAATATACTGAGCGCTATGATTTTGTAACTCACGGATTATCATTATCAATCGGCGGCCCTACTCCTTTAGATATAGGCCTCGTGAAAGACATCAAAGCTTTCATTCAGCAACACAATATTCTCAAATATACAGAACACTTAACTTACTGTTCTGACCAGGGTCACCTGTATGACTTAATGCCGATTCCATTCACTACCGAAGCTGTTCATTACGTAGCTGATCGTATCAATCAGGTGCAGGATGTTCTTGGCCAACGCATTGCTATGGAAAATGCGTCTTACTACGCAGCGCCTGGCAAAGAAATGGAAGAAATTGATTTTCTTAAAGCGGTATTAGAAGAAGCTGATTGCGAACTTTTATTGGACGTGAATAATATTTATGTCAACTCAGTGAATCATGGGTATGACCCCATTAATTTTCTTCAATCACTTCCTAAAGAGCGAATAACATATTGTCATATAGCAGGACACTACAATGAAGCAGAAGATTTGATTGTAGATACACATGGTGCTGACGTGATTGATCCCGTGTGGACAATACTAGACAAAGCCTATGAAACATTTGGTGTGTTTCCTACGTTATTAGAAAGAGATTTCAATATCCCCGAGATACCAGCCTTGTTACAAGAAGTTGATCAAATTCGCCAGCTTCAACAAAAATGGGATGAGCCTGACAACACGATGACTGCTCATGCCTAGCTCTGAACATACATTTAAAGATGTGCAATATGAATTTACTGCACACTTAAGAGATCCCGAGAATAACCCTGCTCCAAAACAAATTGAAGATCGACGCTTAGAAATTTATCGCGGTCTACTCTATCGAAACGTACAAGGGTTTTTAGCCAGCGGCTTTCCTGTAACACGTAAACTTTATAATGATGATGATTGGCACAAAATGGTCAGAGACTTTTTCTCAAACCACAAAAGTCATTCTCCGTACTTCAGGGACATTTCAAAAGAATTTCTTATTTATCTCACAGATGAACGCAGGCCAAGGCCAGAAGATCCTGGATTTTTATTAGAACTCACTCACTATGAGTGGCTAGAGATAATGTTGTCATTTTCAGATGCGGAAATAAACTGGCGAAGCATAAATAAAGACGGCAGCTTACTCAAACAAATTCCGGTGATATCGCCACTAATACAACTTAATCGTTACGATTACCCTGTCCATAAAATCAAACCGGACTTTCAACCAGAAGTAGCGCCAGAGAAACCGACTTTTATTCTGGTGTATCGAGACCAATCAGATAAAGTTGGTTTTATGGAAATGAACCCTATGACCGCCCGTTTAGTGGAATTAGTCGCTAACAACGAGACTCAAACAGGCGAAGAAATTTTACTCACAATTGCTAACGAGATTCCATCACTCTCACAGGATGTAGTTTTGCATGGTGGGCACACGACGCTAACTCAGCTACGTGAGAAAGACGTCGTGCTAGGAACCAAAATTAAAGCTAAGAATGAATCGTAAGCTTATAATTTTGCAATAATATTATCAGCAAATTCCACTGTATTGGCTTTACCTCCCAGATCACTCGTCAAACCTTCACCACTTGTTAGCTGCGAGTCTATTGCTTCTCTGAGTTGAGCAGCTTTACCCGCTTCACCCACGTGATCTAACATCAATCCTGACGCTAGCATCAAAGCAGTTGGATTAGCGATTTTCTTGCCCGCAATATCGGGTGCAGAACCATGTACAGCTTCAAAGATAGAAGCATCTTTACCAATATTTGCTGCCGGTGCTAAACCTAAACCACCCACTAAGCCTGCGATCTCATCCGAAAGAATATCGCCAAACATATTAGTCGTTATTAACACATCGAATTGATTTGGATTGAGCACTAACTGCATCGCACAGTTATCAACAATACGTTCTTCAATTTCTAATTGGCCCGCGTATTTTTTACCAACTTCCATTGCAATTTCTAGAAATAAACCAGTGAGCTTTTTAAGAATATTGGCTTTATGAACAATAATGACTTTTTTACGATTGTTTTGAATTGCCCAGTTAAATGCAAATTCTACAAAGCGAGTACAACCATAGCGAGTAATAATCCCTGTTGCTTCTGCTACCGCTTTAGGGTCTCCCGCAATAGGAATGTAATGCTCTACCCCTACGTACAAACCTTCTAGATTTTCACGAATCAGTACAATATCTACATCTTCAAATCTTCCACCTAACAAAAAGCTTCTTGCCGGGCGCACGTTAGCAAATAATTGAAACTCTTCACGCAAACGCACATTAATTGAACGGAAACCACTGCCTATCGGTGTGGTTAATGGGCCCTTCAAGGCTAACTTGGTTTTGCGAATGCTATCGATAGTCGCCTGAGGCAATGGATCGCCATAAGCTGTTTCAGCAGCGACGCCTGCTAGCTGCTCATCCCATTCAAAAGAAGCGCCCAAAGCATCTAACACTTTAAGAGTTGCTTTAACAATCTCTGGGCCAATACCATCGCCCGGTATTAACGTGGCTGGTATTTTTTCCATGTTTTCGTTCCTCATAGTTAACTATAAACTGATGAATAAATGTTCAATGTCGCGTTTATTTAATAACGGCTATTATCTCTGTATTCAAGCGATATGAAAACCGCTTAAGCTCAGCAATCCTGATCAAATATGATAATAATTCGACCTGATGGATTCAGACTAGCACCTAACACATATAGTCAAATACAGTGCTTAGTTAGCAAGCATTGTTTTAATGAAAATTTGATTAAGTGGCAATAAATTTGTGGCCAGGAACAGCAATCAACCAATATCAGTCATTATGCTGGTTGATAAAGTCACGAATAAAGCGTCGAATCTCTCTAGCCGCACTAGTATCAAGCTCGTCACAAAGAGACACGAATTCATCTCGCTCTTTTTTATTGATGCGAATGACCAACTGACTATCCTTGTTCTTACTCTTATTTTTGCTTTTGTCGCTCATTATTTTTGATCGTCCCGACCTAAAGACATACAATGTATATACATTATAATGTCTGATGATTCAGCCAGTCAATGCAACTCATCTAAACATTTAAACGCTAAAGTACTGTTTCAGACACTATGTGCATGCATTGTTTATTGTAACTGGGATATTGGCTAGTAGATACGCTGACAAATCCGTTATAAATCAATTTAACATTCCAGCATCAATTGTCAGGATAAAACCGCAGTTAGGTAAATTCGCCTAAGTTGGAAAATGTAGCCGAACCTGCGCTTACGCTTAATGCCATTCAGGGAAGATCTGAGAGACAGGCGCATCTCATCAGTAGGTTACAATAGGCAGATAAATCTCAAACGCCTATTAGTTTGTTTTGAGTTTCTTATACATCGTTAAGCGTGCGAACCAATCAAGTCATATTCTGTGGCCTCTTCAATCACTACTTGCACAATGTCGCCCACTTGCAATTGTTTATTGCTATACACATGAACAGCCCCATCAATCTCGGGTGCATCTGCATAACTTCTACCAATCGCCTCTTCTTCTTTCACTTCATCGATCAATACATCTAGAGTCTGGCCAACTTTTTCTTCTAATTTATTCTCGCTTATCTCTTGCTGTAATTGCATCAGCCGATGCCAGCGTTCCTGTTTGACTTCATCCGCAATCTGGTTATCCAGTTCATTTGATTTTGCGCCTTCAACCGGCGAATACTGAAAACAACCGACACGATCAAGCTCAGCCTCTCTTAAGAATGTTAATAGCTGTTCAAAATCATTATCTGTTTCACCTGGGAAGCCAACAATAAAAGTGCTTCGTATCGCTAACTGCGGACATATTTGTCGCCAGCGCTGAATCTGCTCCAATGTGCGATCACTTGATGCTGGTCGACGCATACGTTTTAAAACATCGTAACTTGCATGCTGAAAAGGGGCATCAATATAAGGCAATATCTTTCCATCAGCCATTAATGGAATCACATCTTCCACATGCGGATATGGATACACATAATGCAAACGAACCCATATGCCTAATTCACCCATGGCTTTGCATAAATCCAACATGGAGTTGTTATAGACTTTGCCACGCCATAATTGTGATTCGTGTTTTATATCCAAACCATAAGCACTGGTATCTTGGGAAATCACCAATAACTCTTTAACACCTGCCTCAGCTAATTTTTCTGCCTCTTCCATCACGTCATATAATTGGCGACTTTTCAGCTTTCCACGCATGGAAGGAATAATGCAGAATGTACATTTATGATTACATCCTTCAGAGATTTTTATATAGGCATAATGCTTCGGCGTTAACTTAATACCCTGTGGTGGCAGTAATTCTATAAATGGATCATGTGCAATTGGTACTGACGTACGCACTGCTTTCATCACCGAGTCCACATCTTGGGGCCCAGAGATACTCAATACGTCTCTAGGAATTGCATCTAGATCGTCAGCATTAACGCCCATACATCCAGTCACAATGACCTTACCATTATGGGTTAGCGCTTCGCTTATCGCTTCTAAAGATTCTTGTTTAGCAGAATCGATAAATCCGCAGGTATTCACAATCACCGCATCAGCGCCATCGTATTCATTGGAGATTTGGTAACCCTCACTACGCAGCTGGGTAATAATACGCTCAGAGTCCACTAGTGCTTTAGGGCAGCCAAGGCTGATCATTCCCACGGAGGGACTATTGTTATTTTCAGTAGACATAAATAGCTATCGATTACGGGTAGTGCTTATTAATTTGTTTATATAGTACGCTTTGCGCTGTCCCTCATTAAAACATACAACGCCATGGGTCAGATACTTTTCTCCGCTGCACATAAGTCTTCTGGAAAAACCATTGTCACCACAGGAATTTGTGCTGCGCTACGTGCGCAAAATAAAATTGTTCAGCCGTTCAAGAAAGGTCCGGATTATATCGACCCTATGTGGTTAGCAACAGCCTCTAAACGCAACTGCTATAACTTGGATTTCTGGACACAATCCAATCAAGAAATACTAGAACTGTTTTATAGCAAAAGTGTCGATGCAGATATTTCGATCATAGAAGCCAACAAAGGTCTTTATGATGGTTTAGCTTTAGATGGCAGCAACAGCAATGCCGCATTAGCTAAATTACTTAAGTCCCCTGTTGTGCTGATATTGGATTGTCGTGGCACAACTCGTGGCATTGCTCCCCTGCTTCTTGGTTATCAGCAGTTTGACTCTGAAGTAAACATTCAAGGTGTGATTTTAAATTTTGTTGGTGGTGATCGCCATGAGAAAAAACTTCGCCAAATCGTTAGACATTACACAGACTTAAAAGTACTAGGCGCAATACGTCGTGACGACGCACTAACATTAGAAGAAAGATATCTAGGTTTAATCCCAAGCAATGAGGATCAGCAAGCCGTTGAGAAAATTCAATTACTCGCAAACGTTATTGGCAAGCAAGTGGATCTTGATGCACTCATCAAAATCTCCACACCCATTCCACCAGTACACATCAGCTCGAAAACAGTTAACGCATCTTTAAATTTGCGCATTGGCTATGCAAAAGATCGTGCGTTTGGTTTTTATTACCCTGACGACTTAGACACTTTTCAACAGCTAGGCGCCACACTAGTTCCGTTTGATACTTTGAATGATAAAGATTTACCTAATGTAGATGCTATTTTTATTGGAGGAGGTTTCCCCGAAAAGTGCATGCAATCATTAGAAGACAATCAATCGCTGCGCACACAAATCAACAACGCCCTAACACAGGGGTTACCTGCTTATGCAGAATGTGGTGGTTTGATGTACCTATGCAACAACATTCAATATCAGGGCAATAATGCCGCCATGGCAGGCGTGATTGACGCAGACTGTGTAATGACACCAACCCCTCAGGGGCGCGGTTACATACAGTTCAGCGAAAACCAGCATGCATTTTGGCCAAGCAGCCCATCCTCACTGATTAATGCACATGAATTCCACTATTCACATTTATCTGGCTTAAAACAAGACAGTACCCTTGTGTTTGATGTATCACGTGGTAACGGCATTCAAAACAAACAAGACGGTATGCGCATTCATAATACGCTCGCATGCTACGCGCACCAGCGTCATAGCGTTGATAATCCCTGGATCCTACAATTTTTGAATTTTGTCGAATCTTGCCAATCCAAACAGGCTTAAACACACGAATACAGGTATAATAGCCCCAACAATATATCTTGGAAGTTACACACTATGGAAGTATCAATTACAACAACCGCTGCGCAGCAAGTTAAAAAGTCAGCAGTAGAATCACAAACCGACACCCTGCCTTTACGTATAGCTGTCACAGTAAAGCCAGATGGATCATTTCATTACGGCATGGGTTTTGATGACGTGGGCAATGCTAAGGGTAAAGATATTAGCTATCACTCAAATGGTGTCGATATCGTTATTGCCAAAACCAGCTATGAATTATTAAAAGGCACCGTGGTTGATTACGCAGAGTTAGAACCAAAACAGTTTCACTTTGTATTCCTTAACCCCAATGACCCTAACTACTCACCCAGCACTACCACTGAAGAATAGCTATTCAAACTGGCACGCATTTAATCCCAGTGCAATCATTTCTAAACAAGCTAACCAATAACCTCAACTTGCCAACGGCCGGTGCAGCGTTAGGTTTAAGCTTATCGATCTCAAGTCTTTTTATTGTCGCCTGGTCCTGGTTGATTTTATGCGTAGGTCTAACGCTAATTGCAATCACATTTTGGAATATGCGCTCAAGTTACATCATCCCTGCGCAACGCATTAAAGATTGGACTCAAATGATTCGCGCAGGAGATCTAGACGCGAAATTTACCGATAGGCCGATTGGTGACTATGAAGATATTTATCAAGACTTACAGTTTATTGGCGAGATGCTCCAGTCTCTGTCGACTAACGCTGAAACTCAAGTCCAAAAACACACTAACTATATTGCACAAAAAACTCGCTCACTATCAATTTTATATGATGTTGCTAATAGCATTAACTTATCAAGAAACGTAGATTCACTACTAAGCCAGTTTCTTTTCAACATGACCGAACTTATTGATGCACAAGCTGCCGTTGCTTATCTAGTTCATGACGACAGCGACGTTGAGCTACTCACACATATCAACAGCAACGAAGAAATCATTGCTGAACATGCGCGCCATTGTTTAATCAATCATTCCAGCGACACACAAGAAGATGGCTTTGGGATACTAAATATAAACCTTTTAGCTTGCGACGATGTTTTCTGTAAAAAATATTTTAACAATGAACAAGTGTGCATACTAGTTGTGCCACTTCAGTACCAAGAAAAATTATTAGGCGCGTATAATTTCTATGTTCACAAAAACTCATTAAATGATTTTGAAGATTTTGATGAACTGTTCACTAGCGTTGGACGACATCTTGGTGCCGCTATTGAAAAATCACATTTAGATGAAGAAGCGACAGCGTTATCAATTTTGCGTGAACGTAACCACATTTCAAATGAGCTGCATGACTCGCTTGCACAAACGCTCACGAGTATTCGTTTCCAGGTACGTGTATTAGACGAAACTTTACACCAAGGTAATGAAGCTCAAACCTGGGCTGAGATGGAGAGAATCGAAGCATCAATTAATGAGGCGCATACTGAGATCCGTGAACTGATCTCTCATTTCAGGTCACCGACAGTATTAGTCAGTCTGATTTCATCCATCGAGCAATCAATTGACCGTTTCCGCCAGGTAAATGATGAGATTCAAGTGTTTTTTCAAAATGAATGGGCAGAAACTGCCCTACCGGCCGAAACAGAGTTCCATATTCTGCGTATAATTCAGGAATCGCTAACTAACATAAGAAAGCATAGTGATGCCGAAAATGTGCGCATAATGATGCGTGCCAACGGCTCAGACAGCTATAAAGTGTTAATTGAAGATGATGGTATTGGCTTTTCGAAGCCTCAAACAAGCTATCATACTGGCGAGCATATCGGTTTATCGATTATGCGTGATCGCGCTAAGCGCTTTGATGGCGAATTTACTGTAGAAAGTGAGCCAGGCGAAGGCACACGAATTGTTTTAGAATTCACACACAATCAACCCACGGCAGACCAAATAAATAATGAGCTCTAACCTACGCGTATTGATTATAGATGATCACACCCTCTTCAGAGATGGCCTACAAGGCTTGCTGGAGCGACATAATATTGATGTTGTAGGCTCATTAGGCGATGGCAACGAAGGCATACGCCTAGCCCAAGAATTAAAGCCAGATATTGTTTTGCTCGATATGCGCATGCCCAGCCTTTCTGGCTTAGATGTATTAAAGCAATTGCAGCAGAATAAATTCGAAGCACCGATTGCCATGCTGACCACCAGTAATGACGAACGCGATTTAGTTGAGGCATTACGCAATGGAGCAAAAGGTTATCTACTAAAAGACATGGATCCTGATGACGTGGTTGCGGCATTACGCGAAATTGTTAAAGGTGAAACCGTGGTTGCGCCCAATCTGACCCAGATATTAGCGCGTGTCGTCAAAGGCGAACCTATTTTAGAGTCCGAACCCAGCCCTATTGATGATTTAACCCCTCGAGAAGCTGAAATTCTAAGCCTACTAGCTGAAGGCCAAAGCAATAAAGTCATTGCCAGAAACTTAGGCATCTCTGATGGCACAGTGAAATTGCACGTGAAAGCTATCCTACGAAAACTAAATATTCATTCTCGCGTAGAAGCGGCCGTGATAGCTGTTGAACAAGGACTTCGCGCTAAAAAAACGCCGCTATAGCTTAGCCATGAAGACGTATGACCAACTGGTCGCGGATGCGGCCAAGCACATTAGTGAGTTAATGCCTTGGGATATCGAACAAAAATTTAATGACAATGAAGCTCTGTTGTTAATCGATGCGCGTGAAGCAGATGAATTTCACGCCATGCATATTGCCGATTCCATCAATATTCCGCACGGTATTCTCGAAGCCGCCGCGGAAACAGGCTACGACGAAACTGACTCCAAATTATCTAATGCGCATGATAAAAATATTGTGCTCATCTGTCGATCTGGTAAACGCAGTTGCCTGGCGGCTTACACTCTCAAGCAACTTGGCTTCAAGTATGCCTGCTCACTAAAAACTGGCTTACGTGGCTGGAATGACTATGACCAACCGATGATTGACCAACACACTCAACAAGTTGATGGCGACCATGCCGAAGAATATTTGCGCCCCAAAGTAACCTAGTGACAAAACCCCAACTCAGCCTGTACAAAAAACATTGTACTGTTGTGCGACTTGACGGCTTCATATGTAAAGCGTGTACTTAGACTTAACTGTTGCTGATAGATGTTATTTTCTGACTAGCACTATCTATGGTTGTATCTCTAGCTTGACCGGCATTTTAAACCTTCAAACTCTCCCCCTTACGATACAAATGAAACCTTAGCAAAGAAATCGATTCGCATTAGTGGCTGTAATGCTAGCAAGCGTTGTCACACTTAATATTCCCAGCCTTACAACAACACAAATTTTATCGCTGATTGCAGCGTATCTTTTATTGTTTTTTCTATACGTGAAATTTTTTAATCGCTATCAAAAATAATTTTCTACTGTTTCAAGCAAACATAACCCCAACACAGCTTGACTGCCATTTCCTGGTAGGTTGCATGGACGCAAGAGGTAGAACAACGTAGAAAGTAGTTGTCGAGGCGAAAATCTAGCGCAGAAATACCTCGAGTGAAATTAAAATGCTATCTGGTACCTTATTCAGCATGGCTAAACTCCTAATCTACATAGGGAGTGGCTAGGCTATTAATCGTAGTGCTTGTGGTATTTCCTTCTGGCGCCCGCTCTTTGTGTAATAACTCCACGCACAACGCTTGCGCTTTCTATTTCAACCGGCTTGTAGCCTGGGTTAATTGCCTGCAAGAAAAACTTTTCATCTTCCTGCATTAATTGACGAAAAATATATTCCCCTTCTACTTCGGCAATAACATACCTGCCATTTTCTATATTGGCAGCAGGATCAATGATAATAATGCAGCCGTCTTTAAACTCTGGTTCCATGCTATCGCCAAGTACGCGTAATGCAAACGGCTCATCGCTCGCACAACCACCGCTAGCGTCTAACTCTAATAATTCGGATTCGTCACTCATAATGTTTTAACTGGTTGGTTGGTCTGTTCTGAGTCTTTTTGTTGCAGAGCCCATAACTGCGAGTATAGCTGATTCCCTACCAGTAGTTGAGCATGAGTGCCCTGTTCAACTACTTTGCCTGAATCCACCACATATATTTTATCGGCATCCACTATCGTCGATAAGCGATGCGCAATCATCAATGACGTAACATTGTTAGTGACCTTTCGAATCGCCTTCATAACGGCTACTTCGGTATTTGTATCCAGACTAGACGTCGCCTCATCAAACACAATAATTTTTGGTTTCTTCAAAATGGCGCGTGCAATCGCCACGCGTTGTACTTCGCCACCAGACAATTTCAACCCGCGCTCACCGACCACGGTATCCAATCCGTCGGGCAACTTAGCAATCAATTCATCTAAATTGGCCAACGACACTGCCTGTTGGAGATTCTGCTCACTGGCTTTTGGATTTCCATATTGAATATTGAAACGAATAGTTTCGTTAAACAACATCGTATCTTGAGGCACCATGCTGACATGAGCACGCAAACTATCTTGACTACAGCTAGCAATATTTTCTCCATCCACAAAAATGCCACCTTCGCTAACGTCATAAAATCGAAACAACAAGCGTGCAATCGTCGATTTACCAGAGCCAGAAGGACCGACAATGGCCACTTTTTCTCCAGGTTTAATATCTAACGAGACTTTGTCGAGTATTTTGCGGTCAGGCGTATAGGAAAAACTCACGTCATCAAAACGTATTTCGCCATTAGTTATTTTTAGCTCGCTAGCATTGGCTTGGTCTTGTACTTCTGGCGACTCTTCTAATAACTTAGCCAACATATCCATATCGGCGAGCGAATAAGTAATTTGCCGGTACACAATCCCCAGCATACTCATCGGCACAAATAGTTGTAGCATTAATGCATTGACCAGCACTAGGTCGCCAATTGTCATTTCTCCTGCCACCACGCCTTGCGCAGCAAATATCATGATTCCTGTGACACCTAACGCAATAATGACTGCCTGACCAAAATTTAATAACGACATTGTGAAAGTGCTTTTTACTGAGGCCTGCTCCCAGTCACTTAATGTCTTGGCGTATCTATCGACTTCATATTTTTCATTATTAAAATATTTGACTGTTTCATAATTGAGCAAGCTATCCACTGCTTGCGAGTGCGCTTGAGAATCCAACTTATTAGCCAGGTGGCGATAGTGCATACGCCAGTTGGTAAACATTACCGTAAACACAACGTATACAGCGACGGTAGATAAAGTAATCAACGTGAACTGCACATTATATGAACCGAATAAAATGGCCGTCACCAACGTTATTTCAAATATAGTTGGAAACACGATGAATACAAAATAGTTTGATAGAGAGCTAAGACTCTGAGTGCCTCGCTCTAAATCGCGTGTAACCGAGCCAGTGCGACGATCCAAGTGAAATCGTAAGGATAATTGGTGCAGGTGAGCCAACACCTCAGACGACAAACGCCTGATCGCATGGAAGCGCGCACGCGCAAAAAATACATCTCGTAATTCATTGAATAATCCAGTGGAAAGACGCAATGCACCGTAACCCAGTAGCAGCACAATCGGCAGCTGCAAAGCAATTTTCTCCATATCGAGCGAATCAACGATATGTTTAAGCACTAACGGTACCGCCACTGTGGCCACTTTTGCCGCCATTAAGCAGCTAAGTGCGAGCAATATACGCCCACGGAACTCCCATAGATAAGGAAAGAGACGGCGCAAATTTCTCCAATCTGTACGAGTTGTATGCGGATCTTCGGTGCGCGCGTGGATTCCCTTCATGACACTTGTTCATCCCTTTTAAAAATTAATTTTACTGAAGAAATTAAAAAAAATTCTATTTGATTCCTTCAACTAGTTTTAACTCATTCTGCTTTTACTTAAAATCGTAAGTACTCGATAGTACACATTATTTTTATTTTGAGTTACCTATTACACAAGTTATCCACAGCTTACTGACACCTCTATCCACAACATATTGGGGTTGACGACTCATCCCACCTCAACTTATAGTGTTCCTCAGTTGGGGGACACGGAATGTCACTCCCTTGAAAATAAAAAATCTATAAATAATCATAAAGTTCCAAGAGAGTCTTAATGCAATCTAATAATACAACGTCATCTCAAGAAAATGTCCACACTGCCCCCCTTGCAGACGCGCCCAGCGAGTTAGAATTACAATCCACAGCGCCCGGTCAGTACCGCGTTATTCGCCGTAATGGCAAAGTCACTAGCTTTGACAACGATAAAATCAAAATTGCCGTAACAAAAGCGTTTCTCGCTGTCGAAGGAGGAGAAGCAGCAGCCTCGACTCGTGTTCACGACACCGTCAACCAATTGGCTAATTATGTGAAAAATGCGCTGACTCGCAATAAGCCCGATGGTGGCACTTTCCACATCGAAGATATTCAAGATCAAGTCGAACTCGCACTCATGAGAGAAGGCCACCATAAAGTGGCTCGTGATTACGTATTATATCGTGAACGACGTGCACAAGAGCGCGCTGAAAAGCAGCAGCAAATTAATGAGTCTGTAGCGTCCACCGCTGATAGCGTTAGCACCAATGTCACCGACGCCAATGGAAAATTAAAACCCCTTGATATTCATAGGCTTACTACGGTTATAGAAGACGCCTGCCAACATTTAGAAAACGTCTCAGCACAGCCGATCATTGATGAAACACTGCGCAATCTCTATGACGGTGTGCCAGAGAGTGATGTCTCGATAGCCGTGACTATGAGCGCGCGTACGCTGATTGAGCGCGAACCTAACTACACCTATGTCTCGGCACGTTTACTACTAGATAACCTCCGTTGTGAAGCGCTTAGCCGCATCAATGGTAAGCCTAGCCAAGCAACTCAGAAAGAAATGGATACTGAATATGCCATTTACTTTGAAAAGTATATTGAAGAAGCGGCAAAACTTGAGTTAATCGATTCTAAATTAGCCAAAGACTATGATCTAAAAGCACTTGGCGCAGCACTAGAACCTTCGCGCGACTATCAGTTCACCTACTTAGGCCTGCAAACACTTTATGACCGTTACTTCATTCATACCGAAGCAGGCACTCGCATAGAACTACCTCAAGTATTCTTCATGCGTGTGGCAATGGGACTAGCGATTAACGAAATTGAGCGTGAAAAACGTACCATTGAATTTTATCGCTTACTGTCTTCGTTTGACTTCATGAGTTCGACACCCACACTGTTTAACTCAGGCACATTACGACCTCAGTTATCCTCCTGTTACCTCACTACTGTGCCGGATAATCTTCACGGTATTTTTGACGCCATTAAAGACGACGCTATGCTGTCTAAATTTGCTGGCGGTCTAGGTAATGACTGGACACGCGTTCGCTCTATGGGCTCGCACATCAAAGGCACTAATGGAAAGTCACAAGGTGTTGTGCCTTTCCTTAAAGTCGCCAACGATACCGCAGTAGCCGTTAACCAAGGTGGTAAACGCAAAGGTGCGATGTGTGCTTACTTAGAGACTTGGCATTTGGATATCGAAGAGTTTTTGGATTTACGCAAGAACACGGGTGATGACCGTCGTCGTACTCATGACATGAATACCGCCAACTGGATTCCGGACTTATTCATGAAGCGTGTTAGCGAAGAAGGTGGCTGGACATTGTTCTCGCCAGACGATACCCCAGACTTACACGATTTATACGGTGCAAAGTTTGAGACTCGCTACTGTGAGTATGAACAACTTGCCGATGCAGGTGAGTTGAAAAACTACAAACGAATTCCTGCAGCCGACCTGTGGCGAAAAATGTTAGGCATGTTGTATGAAACAGGTCACCCTTGGATCACCTTCAAGGATCCTTGCAATATTCGTTCGCCACAGGGACATGTTGGCACAGTTCACTCATCTAACTTATGTACTGAAATCACATTAAATACATCTGATGATGAGATCGCTGTATGTAACTTAGGTTCAGTCAACTTAGCGGCACATACGACTGAGAACGGGTTAGACAAAGACAAGTTACAAAAGACTATTAACACTGCGATTCGTATGCTCGATAACGTTATCGACTACAACTATTACAGCGTTAACAAAGCGCGTACTTCAAACTTGCGTCATCGCCCTATTGGCTTAGGCTTAATGGGTTTCCAAGATGCGCTGTATAAATTACGTGTTCCTTACGCAAGCGAACAAGCCGTTGAGTTTGCCGACGTGTCTATGGAGACTATCAGCTATTACTCTATTCAAGCATCAACGGATCTTGCTGCTGAACGTGGTGCTTACTTATCTTATGAAGGCTCATTATGGTCACAAGGTATTTTGCCTATCGACTCAATTGACCTACTTGAGAAAGAACGTGGTGGCTTCTTGAAAGTTGATCGTTCTACCACCCTAGATTGGGAAACATTGCGTACACGCGTGAAGACAGTGGGTATTCGCAACTCCAACACCATGGCAATCGCACCAACTGCGACTATTTCTAATATTTGTGGTGTCACTCAAAGTATTGAGCCGACTTACCAAAACCTATTTGTTAAATCGAATTTATCAGGTGAGTTCACGGTCTCTAACCCGTACCTCATTTCTGACCTCAAACGACACAACTTGTGGGATAACGTCATGATCAATGACCTTAAGTACTACGATGGTAGTGTGCAAAATATTGATCGTGTACCTGGCGAAATCAAGAACATTTACAAAACTGCTTTTGAAGTTGATCCTCGCTGGTTAATCGAAGCTGCATCACGCCGTCAGAAATGGCTTGATCAAGCACAGTCCCTCAACTTGTATATGGCTGAGCCATCCGGACAGAAGATGGACAACCTGTATAAGCTAGCTTGGGTCCGCGGATTAAAAACAACTTACTACTTACGTTCTATGGGTGCGACTCACGTTGAGAAGAGCACTATGGAAAATCACCAGGAAGGCAAACTCAATGCAGTGGAACAATCAGACACTATCCAAGCCAATGCCAATAGCGCACCTAGCGCATGCTCATTACTTGATCCTGATTGCGATGCTTGCCAATAAGTAAACTCTGTAAGTAGACAGCAGTAAACGAACAGTAGCAGCAGTAAAAGTTTGCGGAAACGCAACTAGAGGAGAAGGGGCGCCACAATCGCCTTGTACATAGGAGAATGCGTTGCTGCCAAGCATAACAGCAACGCATTCTCTGCTATCACAATAATAATTAGGAGAACCACCAAATGCTTAATTGGGACGATCCCTTAGCAGAAGTAAATCCTGCAGACCAAGCCGCAATTTCCAACATGCCTTCAGACATTGACGCTGAAGCACCAACATTGAGTGACACTGCATCAAGCGCAACCGTATCCGCAGATACAACTATTGAGGTCGACGCTGGCGCCACTGGACTTGAAAGTATCGAAATGGGCGCAGCGCGTATTCATGTTGATGACAAAAAAATTATTAACTGCCGCGCTGACCTTAACCAGTTAGTGCCATTCAAATATGAATGGGCATGGCAAAAGTATCTGGATGGTTGTGCTAACCACTGGATGCCTCAAGAAATCAATATGACGCAAGACATCGCGCTGTGGAAAGACCCTAATGGATTAACTGAAGATGAGCGCACTGTCATTAAGCGTAACTTAGGTTTCTTCTCAACTGCAGATTCATTAGTTGCGAATAACTTAGTACTAGCGGTATACAAACACATCACTAACCCTGAGTGCCGCCAATACTTATTACGCCAAGCATTTGAAGAAGCGGTGCATACACATGCTTACCAATACTGCATTGAGTCTCTAGGATTAGATGAAGGCGAAGTATTCAACATGTATCGTGAAGTACCCTCTGTAGCTAAGAAAGCAGAATGGGCGCTGCCATTCACACAAAGTTTAGGCGACCCTCACTTCACGACGGGCACACCTGAAATGGATCAACGCTTACTGCGTGACTTGATCGCATTCTATGTCGTGTTTGAAGGCATCTTCTTTTATGTTGGCTTCGTACAAATCCTATCTATGGGCCGTCGCAACAAAATGACGGGGGTAGCTGAGCAATTCCAATACATTCTGCGTGACGAATCAATGCACATGAACTTCGGTATTGACGTCATCAATCAAATCAAAGTAGAAAACCCACACCTTTGGGGCAAAAAATTCCAACAAGAAATGATTGACTTGATTACTAACGCAGTCGACCTCGAAATCCAATACGCACAAGACACCATGCCACGCGGTATTCTTGGCTTAAACGCTAACATGTTTACTGAGTATCTTCAGTTCATTGCTAACCGCCGTTGCTCACAAATTGGTTTGCCAGAACAGTACCCGGGTGCAACTAATCCATTCCCATGGATGTCTGAAGTATTAGACCTTAAGAAAGAAAAGAACTTTTTTGAAACACGCGTTACTGAGTACCAAACTGGCGGAGCACTGGTTTGGTAAATATACAAAAACTACACATGATGTAGTTTTTACACAGCGTTATGAGCCGCCGCATGGTGGTGAAGCTTAGGCGGCAATTCCTTTTGCCGCCTTTTTTAATTCTGCTTGATTAAATCAGAGCAATTTACTCAACAGTAATAGTAATCTTTTTAGACATCACTGGGTTATCGTGGGGAACGTGAATATGGTTACCCAACAATAACTGAAGTGTATGAGCGCCTGGTGCTAACGTTAATGATGTTTCTGTTTGCCCACCACCAAAGTGTTTTACATTATCATTAGCAGGGAGCGGTACTGCCATATCTGGCAGAGACTTCAAATCAATTAAGATATGATGATGCCCAGTATGCTCGCGATCAGTGCCTGCTGGTGCAACACCCATACCGCTTAAGCCAAATTTAATCGGGAACGTTTGACCTACCACCGCACCATCCACAGGTTCGATGAAATATACCTTAGCATCAGGCGCCGCCTTAGAAATAAAACCATCATCAGCATGAAGCACAGAAGCGCTAAACACCCATACCAAGAAACTTACAATCAAATGAAACATTAACTTTTCCTTTGTGAATTAACTTCAGAATAATCAGTTAAATAAATGGTAGCAGTTTATAATCTAAATTAATAACATCAATACTCACATTATATATCAAGCTATTTAGGGTGACTAAAAATTCACTCTCGATTGACAATATCTCTCAACAACCCCATATAAATCATGATCACACTAAATAATAAAGTCGTACTCGTTACCGGCACTACCGGCGCACTTGGCAGCGCTACAGCCAAAGTGTTCTCACAGGCCAATGCGAAACTAGCGCTAACAGGACGCAGTCAAAAAAAACTGGAAACATTGCACCCAAAATTCTCAGCGGCCGAGTGCATGATAAAGACAGCTGACTTGTGTAATGAACAAGACACACAACAACTTGTCGATGCTGTCATAGAAAAATACGGGCGTATTGATGTGCTACTCAACGTGGCAGGCGGTTTTGATATGGGAAAACGTGTTCATGAACTCAGCACAGAAGATTTCGAAAAAATGTTTAATATGAATTTCATCAGCACACTCAATACGTGCAAAAAAGTCATCCCTCATATGTTAAAACAAGGCGAAGGAAGAATCGTCAACGTATCAGCACGCGCTGCAACTGAAGGCAAAGGCAAGATGGCACCCTACTGCATTTCTAAAAGCGCTGTGGTGACATTAACTGAAAGCTTAGCCGCAGAACATAAGAGTAATAATATAAATATTAACTGCGTATTACCCGGCACCATAGACACACCAACCAACAGAAGCGACATGCCTAACGCAGATTTTTCCACTTGGGTACCGACTGAAGATATTGCCAACACTATGTTGTATTTAAGCTCAGATTTAGCCACTTCAGTAAAGGGTGCGATCGTACCCGTCTATGGCAAAAGTTGAAATTGATGCCAGTACAGTTCACAAATCAGTGTAAGCAGGAACACTAGTTAATTCTAGAATAACAAAATATCAAGTGGCTTGATCATATAACTGTTAGCAATTACACAGGGAAGACACTATGAGTAACTACCCAAGAACTTTCTCACACATTGGCATTTCTGTTCCTGATGTGGAAAAAGCCGTAGGGTTTTATAGCTCAGTGATGGGTTGGTATCCAATCATGAAGCCAACGGTAATTACTGAAGAACCTAAAACACCTATTGGACAGATGTGTATCGACGTATTTGGGGCTGGCTGGGGCTCCTTCAAAATTGCGCACATGTCTACCGGTGACAAAATCGGTGTAGAAATGTTTGAATTTAAAAATAATGAAAGCCCAACCGATTTCGAGTATTGAAAACCGCGTACCTTTCATTTTTGCGTACAAGATCCAGATATAGAAAGTCTTGTGAAAAAAATTGTAGCTCACGGTGGAAAACAAAGAATGCCTATCCGTGAATACTACCCTGGTGAAAAACCATACAAAATGGTTTATGTTGAAGATCCCTTTGGACTAATATTTGAAGTCTACTCTCACAGTTACGAATTAACTTATTCACAGGGCGCATATTAGAAGTTAACAAGTCGAGAAAAGCTTGAGGGATCAACATCCTTTAACACACTAGATTCATAAATAAATATCCGTTATCGGATCAAGGCAAATATTTAATTAAGTAATAATGGTGATGTTGATTCATCAGCGCCTATGAAAGGTAAACATCTTCTTCGAAAACAGGTAAAATTTATCATCATTCACAAAAAGAAGAGAAGATGACTACCACTATCGTAGGCCAGATACTCGCCTTAAGCGGCTTAACTATCATTGGACTACTAGTCAATCGATCACTTAAACTTGAACTTACATTAGCTTGTGCACTTGTAGGTTTTGTCACCGGATTAAGCCTTGAATACATGAGCTTCGATACGGGAATACGAGGTTACAATCTACAGGAAATCGTATTTTTTGTTATCTTGCCAGTACTAATATTTGAAGCAGCATGGAACCTAAAACTTCACCTATTAAGTCGCTGGATTATCCATATCCTTGTATTAGCCATCGCTGGCGTTTTAATTAGTTGCGTTATAACCGCAGGACTAATTTACATTGGTATAGGACATTCGCAAGGTTTCCCATGGATAGCAGCATTGTTAACTGGCGCAATTCTGGCTGCAACAGACCCGGTTGCGGTTATTTCACAACTACACACTAACAATGCACCTGAAGATTTAACGACACTATTCGAAGGGGAAAGTCATTTTTAATGACGCAACTGCGATAGTACTTTTTACTATTGTCGTTGGCTTCGCCACTCAATCCTGGTCAAGCGAATCAAGTTATATACATTATTTCTCACTAGTTTTCTTCGGTGGTATCACAGTTGGAATACTACTGGGATTGCTTGCAACATTAGTTATCCTGGTAATTAAAAATGCCATCGCCACTAGATTTATTTTAATATTTACCGCCTTCTTTAGTTTTTACAGCGCAGAACATATTCTGCATGTACCCGGCATATTAGCCGTTACCATGACTGCAATAACTACTCGTTTTTTACTAGACAAGGTTAAATCTAGTGTGATCCAAGGTGTCGCTGAAACCTGGGAATGGCTTGGATTGTTTTTTAATAGTTTACTGTTCTTAATAATGGGCTTAGTAATAACTATCAACATGTTCCAGGAACGATGGCTAGCTATGCTCGTTGCAATAGTCGCTTCACTTATCGCTAGAACTATCGCAGTTGCTACATGCAGCTTAATAACCAAACCATTACCAAACCACATATCAATGAGCTGGCAGGTATTACTGGTCTGGGGAGGTTTGCGTGGTGCAATTGCAATTGCTTTAGTCTTATCTCTCCCTACTTCACTCCCCTATTGGTGGTCTATACAATCTATAGTATTCGGTGTAGTCGTGTTTAGCATGTTAATACAAGGCACCACCAACTCGAGACTGATCAGGAAGTATGGACATTCCATTTAAATGGCTACCCAAACACCTCCTAAATCATGAATACTCCTAATATTAGCCAAGATAATAAATCTTGGGATGTATGTATTGGTTCTTATATTATTGAAAATAGTGATAACTAAATAATTTGGTCCGGACCACAAGCACGGGCATTACTTCTAAAAACACCCATTCATGTCATTACCGCCAGCAATCCATTTGCGAGAGTACTGACTGCTAATGAAAATACCCAACGCAGCCAATCTCTACAAAAGCACACCGAACAACTAAACTTAGAATACAAATACGTTATCGATCGTTCGCCAAACAATGATTGGCAAGAAGCCAGCTTTGCAATATCTAGTTTCACTAGAGAGCAGGCTTGTGAATTAGCACAGGCCTTTGATCAGCTCGCTATATTCGAATTAAATAAAGATGAATTACTGGTGATTGAAGTTAATAGTCATCAGTTGAAACGGCATCGGCCAAGGTAAACCTCTAGCCTTTTCACATCATTATCTCAAATGAATTAGGCAACAACTTATGACAATCTTATAATAATCACACTACTGACTCTCTATAAACGCTATAGTGCTCCACACTATTCATGGAGGAAGTAAGTGAAATTTTTAAAGTTTGGGCTTTTCGCATTATTAGCTGTACACACATTGTTGCTATCATCAGCATTTGCAGAACCCGATACGCAGTCATATCAAACTCTCTCCCCTCAATGCAGCGGACGGCATGGATGTCCAAAGTATCTGATCCGACCAAAATGATGGCCACGATGACTGTGTTTATGAACCCACAGTTTTTCGCTAACTGGATGACGGCTTTTATGAGCCCTGAGTTTTATGAGCCTATGTAGTATTTTCAGCACTCTTTGTCACACCTCCACATCTTTACAATGCAGTGATAAACTCAAATTCTTCACATATATTTTTAGAAGACAAACTATGAGTAATGACACTACATATATCAAATCATCACTATCTACTGATAACTACGAGCCTTTCATGGTCGACGACAAGCAGGCGGCGAAGTTCATTGGCTGACGACTAAAAATTCAAATGGCGCACCGACATATTCAGGTTTATGACGTTGTGAACCAATGACATTTGATTATGAATTTCCGGGTGATGAGATATTTCATGTTATTGAAGGGCCTCTGTCGATTGAGATTGCTGGCGGAGAAGCTTTCAGCGTGAATGCCGGTGATATTATTTCTTTTGACAAAGGTGTTAAATCAATTTGGACAATCCAAAGTTCATTTAAGAAGTTTTTTGTTATTTATAATTGTTAGTTGTGCTGTTATTAACTGAGCTACTATCAAAAAAATTTTTGGGTTGTTTATAGACTGGCTAGATTTCTGCCTGCGCGGAAATGACTTATGAGAATAACACTAACGATCAAGTGATAATCAGTGGCAATGACAGGTTAGAATTAGAGCTGACTCCACTTTTTCTTTCGCTGCCATGGAATTCTTGTCAGGATGATACCAAAAATCATACTACCGATTACCACTACCGCCCCGCTGACAAACCACTGTCTGTCTTTCATTGGCGATTTCAATGGTCTAGCAACAATACGTTTAGAGCCCGGTAAAGGATTCTAGAAACCCTCTTTGGCCAGTTTCAGGGGTGACTTGAGACACAATATCATTACCAATCCCTAAACCTTCAAATAGATCACTATTATCAACAGGTTCTAATTTAGGCGATAACGAAACGGTAGGGTCCCCGCCAGCGACTACTTCACCGTTGACCTCTAATCCTGCAAATAGATCATTAAATAGATCATCATCATTATTTGCCATTAGCCCGTCTCCAACCACCCTCTTCTATCGGAACTTCAATACTTCACTTTCTGCGGCTAATCTATCGTAGTGATCTTTTTCTTGCACTAACTGAGCCTTAAGCTGGTCATTTTCACGTTGCAGCTCTAAAGATTGTTTTGCAATCTCTTTCAATTTGTTTATTTCTTTTTCCATTGCCGATTTTTCTTCTGCCACGGCCAGGTCAAATTTATTTTCAAGTTTCCCGTGCCGCTTCTCTAAGGCAGCCAAGCGTGATGCCTGATTCATTAGAAACGAGTCAGCACCCAACCTTCTACGCCGTTAGCCATGCGCACATTGGTATACCCTTTGCTTTCTTGCAGCACCACTAGTGGCGTTCCACTTTTTACTTGGCGACGAATCTCATGCTGTGTGCTTTGACCTGTACGCAACATGACTTCAAATTCATCCGTCACGTATTTTGTGACAGCAGTACTTACTTGACTAGTAACAAGCAAGCTAATGGCAAGAAATAATCTGACTAACATCATTGTCTTCTAATTATATTTCAACTCGTGAAACAGTAAACCCATCTTTTTCCATTAAAGCAAGCACACCCTTCTCACCGTACAAATGCACGGCACCAACAGCAATGAAGGTATCTTTTAAGCGCATAGGTGCTCTCATGTAATGTTCCATTACAATATTTCTAATTTCTATGACATGTCTTAAATAGATATCTCGCCATTGTTTATTTTCTGGCTCATCAGGAATAAAGCTTGTACTAATGTTATACATCGCTTTTAAGTCTTGCTTTAAATAAGCATCCAGCATGTCATCAATAATGTCACGCATCTCACCATAACTTGCGACTGTAAATTTGAGCAAAGCCACTTGAGCCTCTAATGGCATTTCTTGAAGGGTGACGATAAATTCTTCAATCGATTCAACTTGAAAAAGCTCTTTCTTTTGTTCGGCAGCACGCTCCAATAATGCATAATCTAGTATTACCGCGTTACTTTCAGCTTTCACTGCAAAACTGCGCATTGCTGCCCAAGGCCTTAGCGTATTTATAAATTTACGCTCCATCCCCAAACCACTCAATACTTTTTCAATTTCTGCATAAATTTTCTTGCCAACCAATTCATCAAGCGTTTCACCTTTAGGCAACACCATGTCATGTTTAATCAATTGACCGCCTTGATAAGGGTTCCAATAATGATCACTAGGGAATGCTTCCATAGCAAAGCTGTTGGAATCGTCTAGCACCTTATTTACTTTTTCGTGTAACACGCCGATACGCTCATCATTCATATGTAAAGTGCCAAAGATGTGCCCTACATACTCTCCATTTTTTTCAATTTTCCAAAACAATCCCTGTTCAAACGCATCTACGTTTTCCTTAGCAGACACCCAGGCCATCATGACCATGGTAATGACTATTGCAACGGCGAGATAAATTTTGATTTTCATTCACTTCTCCAGATTACTTATTTCAATTAACTAAAATAGACATCAATCGCATAGACTAATTCAAAAAAAGCTACTTCATACAAATGAAGTAGCTTTAATTGTAGCAAGATTTATTTAATGTCAATCATGCAAGTTTAGAGCTTCCTCAGAATTTTCGGCACCTGTGAATAAGCTGGTGATATTGCATCATGAGGACACGCATCAATACATGCATAGCAGCGGATACACTCGGTCTCATCAATGAATAGTGAATTGTAGTATAGCCCTGAGGTATGGCCGGGATTGACACGTTCAAATGATGTCACTTCGCCATCACTAACTTTGAAGTTAGTCGCTTCTACAATGCAATTCTTGGTTGGCTTAGCCATTAGACATTCATCACATAACACACATTTTTCATTATCGATGACTGGTGCTGGAGAACGTGCATCTTCGAACTTATCAAAGTAAATATCAACGCTAGATAGTCCAGCTTCCTCCAGTACCTTCGCTCCATGGTCAATCATCGGTGGCGGCCCACAGAAAAACGCTTTAATGTTCTCGGAATTAACAACACCTTTATTCAAGTATTCTTCTTGAAAGTGCTGTGTCACAAATCCTCTTGGACCATCCCACTCACTGTCTTCTGGCTCTTCTGACAGTACGGGAATAAACTTAAATGACTTGTCTCCAGGCCAGCTATTTTCAAATTCCTTAAGTTCATCAAGTAAGTACAAATCTTTTTGTGTGCGTGCACCATAGAAAAAATAGAAGTCACGAGGAATGTCTTGCACTTTTACTTGCTGCGCAAGGGCATTAATAGCACTCATACCAGACCCCCCTGCGATTCCCACAATAGGTTTCAAGGTTTCATCTAGGCCAAACTTACCCATTGGCCCTGAAATGATAACTTTCTCACCTTTGCGATTCTTTTCAGCTAACCAACCTGATAATTCACCGCCTGGTACCAATCTAATAAAGAAAGAATACTCATTAGGATTTTCCATTTCAGGTGTTTTGGCAAAAGAATATGATCGAGGCTTTTGCAAGCCCTCTACTTTGATCGTTCCATACTGACCTGCTCGCGCATTTAATACATGCGAACCTTCTGGACAAGTAATGACAACCTCATAGGTGTCATGAGTTAAGTTATTAAACTTAGTGATTACGCCTTCGTTGCTGTAAACACGTAGCGTTTGAATATCCGGATTAGGTTCTGGAAGTGTTCTAATATAGAAATCAAACGGATCGTTGAATGTGTCAAGCTTTGCCATTACTTAAATACTCCTGGATGAATTTTTTCGGCTTGTTCTAGAATCTCTGCGTCAGATGCTTCTACGTCTTGATTGCGAGGATCTTCCTGCCATTTCTTAATATACCCATCTTTACCACCCCACTCTTCAAGCAAGGCTTGCTTACGCATTTTCTCGTCAGCTTTTTCTACTTCGACTAAACAAGAATAGAAGGTTGGGCTATTACCAAAGTCAGTCAACATTTCTGAGTTCAATGCATTAATATTTACGCCACCAGGGGTGTTACTTCCCTTGAATTGTTTTTGCGTAGAACACATACCTGACAACATACCTTCAATGATAACTGCATAGGCATAGGTCTCGCCACGGTCGTTATACATACGACATAAATCACCATCTTCGACCTTGCGCTTAGCTGCCTCTTCCGGACTCAATTCTACTGTTGGCCTAGATTGCATTGCTTGTAAACGTGGCACTGATTGGAAGGAATCACCAATGAAGTAATGCGAGGCACTACTTAATACCTGTAGTGGAAATTTGTCTCGCTTAGGGTCTTCTTGACCTTCAATTTCTGGCACATAAGATGGCAATGGATCAATGCCTTCCCCTTTAAGCGCTTCACTGTAAATCTCGATTTTCCCACTCGGTGTTGGCCAGCCATTCTTTTGGAAGTTTCTGCGATCAGATTCGGTATTGGCACGCGCCCAACCGTTTTTCTTCAATCCTTCGTATGTAATCCCTTCCATTAATGGATTCACTTCATCTTGAACCAAAATATCGCGAATTATTTCTTCATCAGTTTGCGTGAATGCGTTATCGGTCTCTTTTTCGTAACCCATTTTCTTACCCAACATGCGGAACAATTCGGAGTTACGCACACTCTCGCCTAGTGGCTCAATAATCGGCTCGTTCATGACGTAGTACCAATTGCCATAAGTCGCGACTAAATCTTGTCTTTCTAATTGCGTATCGGCAGGTAACACGATGTCCGCGTAATCACATGTATCTGTCCAAAACGTTTCATGTACGGTGACGAATAAATCATCTCTATTTAAGCCGTTGCGTACTCCATTTGTATTGGGTGCACAATTAGCAGGATCCGAGTTATAGACAAAGATAGACTTAATAGGCGGATCTAACTGCTCGCCGTCATAACCAATATTGTCATCTAACGCACGCCCAATCTGTACCATGCTGATTTGACGTTTAGAGGCGCGATCACCTAAATCTGGACGATGTAATTTTGCCATGTCATGGCGCAACCACATTTCTTCAAG
>WASW01013708.1_pt1 | contig 35676 bp, 35 predicted proteins | sample 5698521 | NCBI WGS metagenome assembly WASW01 (sample SAMN11175560, study PRJNA528189) | sponge metagenome | isolation source: marine sponge | host: Leucetta | place: Antarctica: Western Antarctic Peninsula, King George Island | collected 2013-01
CTGTACGTTTTGCTACCATCGCAATGCTTTTCATCATCTTCGATGTGGAGGTGGTGTTCATGTACCCGTGGGCAGTGGCGTTGGGAGAACTCAAGCTTTTCGGTTTGATCGAAATGCTTATTTTTATAAGCATTCTGGGAATCGCATACGTCTACATTTGGGGACGAGGAGGATTAGAATGGGATTGATTGATCAAGCGGTCGATGCTTTAGAGACCGAAGTAAATAATTTAAAATCAAATGTTAAGGACGCTGTGGAGGCGATGGATTATGAGTACTCCGGCTCCCTATACGACACGGTTTTAACCACCAAGCTGGGGAAGGTGGTTGGCTGGGCGCAGAAAAATGCTCTTTGGCCGGCGACTTTTGGTCTTGCGTGTTGCGCTATTGAAATGATGGCGATGGCAAATTCCCGATGGGATGCCGCGCGTTTTGGTGCGGAGGTTTTCCGTGCTTCGCCACGGCAAGCCGACTTGATGATTGTGTCGGGCCGGGTTTCGCAGAAGATGGCTCCTATCCTCAAACAGATTTACGATCAGATGCCGGAACCTAAATGGGTGATCTCGATGGGGGCTTGTGCTTCTTGCGGGGGTGTCTTCAATAATTATTCGATTGTGCAGGGAGTGGATCGTGTTGTGCCGGTTGATGTTTATGTTCCGGGATGTCCTCCTGGTCCCGAAGCATTGCTCTATGGCGTTATCAAGCTCCAGGAAAAAATTATGATGGAGGCTGGCACCGACAAGGCCAAGAAGAGGGTGGCATGACGAGTGAAGAAATTATAGAGAAGGTGAAGACGGGGCTTGCCGATGCCATTCAGGATACGGATTTGCCACAAGGCGATGCGGTAATTTTTGTTGCCCCGGATTCCTGGCATGCTGTTGCCGAATTTCTAAAGAACGATGCGGATTTAAAATTCGATTACTTCTCTGATGTACGCGGTGTTGACTACTTGCTCGAAGAGCGAGAGCCGCGCTTCGAATCGGTTTACCAGCTTTATTCCATTGACCATCAGCATTCTATACGAGTGCGTGTCGGTATAGATGAGGACAACCCTTCGGTTCCGACAGTTTCGGATCTATGGAAAGGGGCTCTCTACCCTGAACAGGAATTGTTCGATATGTTTGGCATCAACGTTGAGGGCCATCCGACGATGGAACGTTTGATCATGCCTAAAGACTGGGAAGGCTTCCCGTTAAGAAAAGATTATCCGTTGACAACGGAGACCGTCACTTTTTCCTATAACAGGGATTTCAAAAGCGATCTGGTTAAATCAAAACCACCGACTCGATAGGCTGACTTGTGAGTGTAACTGACCAGGGACTACTGCATCGCGATAAAGACACGATGACCCTCAACATGGGTCCGCAACACCCGAGCACCCACGGGGTGTTTCGTGTCATCCTTGAGATGGATGGCGAGGTGGTCAAAACCGCTGAGCCAGAAATCGGTTATCTGCATACGGGCATCGAAAAAACTTCCGAAAATAAACGCTATGTTCACGTTATCCCAATGACGGATCGGTTGGACTACCTCAATCCGCCTGGCAATAATCTTGCCTTCTGTCTTACCACGGAAAAACTTTTAGGTGTTGAAATTCCCGACCGCGCGAATGTTTTGCGCGTCATCATGTGCGAGCTTTCCCGCATTGCCAGTCATCTTGTCTGGTTGGGAACGCATGCGCTAGACATTGGTGCGATGACGGTGTTCCTGTATTGCTGGCGAGAACGCGAGATGATTCTTGATCTCAATGAGGAGATTTCTGGAGTCCGCATGATGACGAGTTACATCCGCATCGGCGGAGTTGCCAAAGACGCGACTCGACCCTGGTTAGACGGTATCCGAGATTTCATCGAATATTTTCCTGCAAAAGTTGATGAGTACGAAAGACTGCTCACCAAAAACCCCATCTGGCTTGACCGTACAGAGGGAGTTGGAGCTTTTACAAGAGAAGAGGCGATCAACTGGAGTTTCAGTGGGCCTGCATTGCGAGCATCGGGAGTGAACTGGGATATTCGCAAAGCTCAACCTTATAGTGGATATGACAACTATAATTTTGATGTGCCGGTTTTAAACAACGGCGATATTTTTGATCGCTACCGTGTCCGAGTCGAAGAGATGCGACAGAGTCGCATCATCGTTAAGCAGGCGTTGGAAAGTCTTCCCGAAGGCCCTTACAAGACTCCAGATAATAAAGTTTCTTTGCCACCGCGTGAAACACTCCACACCAGTATGGAAGCTTTGATCCACCATTTTAAACTGGTGTCGGAAGGGATCAGCGTGCCTGCAGGCGAAACTTATGTGCCGATTGAAGGCGCAAGAGGCGAAGTCGGATTCTATATTGTTAGTGACGGAACCAATGTTCCTGCACGCGTTAAACTTCGAGCGCCTTCTTTCATGGCGATTCCGGGGATGTGTAAAATGATGGAAGGGTGTTACATCGCAGATGTGGTAGGAATTATAGGCAGTATTGATATTGTCATGGGAGAGGTAGACCGCTAATCCTCTAACGAGGATGGCAATAGGTCAATGCTATAAGGGGGATTAAATGATCCCCCCTGATAAGGGGGGCTGGGGGGTTTTTGCGAAAAGGGTTCGTAGAAAAATTTATTAAATGATCCCCCTTGATAAGGGGGGCTGGGGGGTTCATAACCCTTCTGTTTTTTTGATTTTGTTTTGGGATTTTGAATCTATGTCGGAATATAAATTTTCAGAAGATCAGCAAAAAGAGATAGATCGCATTTTTGCGAAGTATCCGGTCAAGACATCGGCGATGTTGCCGTTGTTGACTCTGGTGCAACGGGCAGAGCAAGTGGTTAGCCCAGAAGCGATGGTTGCGATCGGCAAGAAGCTGGATGTTTCGCCTGCCTATGTTCAGTCGGTTTTGTCTTTTTATACGATGTACCATACTGAGAAAGTGGGGAAGTATATGATCTTGTTCTGTATCAATATCAGTTGTCAATTGAACGGGAGTGACAAGCTTCTTGAACACACTGCAAAAAAATTGAATATCAAGGTGGGGGAAACCACCTTTGACAAAAAATTTACTTTGCATCGCGAAGAGTGTCTGGCCGCTTGTACTGAGGCACCGATGATGCGGGTCAATGATACTTATTATGGAAACCTGACCGAACAGCGTATCGATCAGATCATCGATTCATTGGATTGATTTATGACGCAGATTTTATTTAAAGATATCAATAAAGAAGGTCTTCATACGATGAAGGTGTATGAAGAGTTGGGTGGCTATCTGTCTTTGAAAAAAGCGTTCGCTCAAAAACCGGATGAAATCGTTGAGGCTGTTAAGGCTTCTGGTTTGCGTGGACGTGGTGGAGCCGGGTTCCCGACTGGACTGAAATGGAGTTTTCTCGCTAAGGATGTTTTCCCGCGTTATCTTTGTTGTAATGCTGACGAGTCGGAACCGGGAACCTGTAAAGACCGTGAGTTGTTACTTAAAAATCCGCACCTGCTTATTGAAGGAATGATTTTATGTTCCTATGCCTGCCGGATTGAAACGGGTTATATCTATATGCGCGGTGAGTTCCAAGACCTGAATTTTATTATGGAAAAGGCGCTCGAAGAAGCGCACGCAAAAGGTTATCTGGGTAAAAATATTTTAGGGACGGGATTCAATCTGGAAATTCATACGCATCTCGGTGCGGGGGCTTATATCTGCGGCGAAGAGTCGGCGTTATTGAACTCTCTTGAAGGTGGACGTGGTGAGCCGAGGATGAAACCGCCTTTCCCTGCAGTCGAAGGGTTGTACTCGAAGCCCACAGTTATCAACAATGTCGAAACGCTCTGCGTTGTGCCTTACATCGTCAATGAAGGTGCAGAAAAGTATGCGTCTTTTGGGACGGAGAAAAGCAAAGGCACCAAACTGGTGAGTGTTTCCGGGCATGTGAAAAAGCCGGGGAACTATGAAATTGAAATGGGAACACCCACGAGCGAACTCATTTATAATCTGGCGGGTGGAATTAGAAATGACAACAAGCTCAAAGCTTTTATTCCGGGTGGCTCTTCTGTTCCCATGTTGCCATCGGATAAGGTAGACACTCCTTACGATTATGAATCTTTAGCGGCGGTGGGCACCATGCTGGGTTCGGGGGCTTTGATCGTTATTGATGACAGTGTCAATATCGTTGAGACGACCCTACGCCTGATCAGTTTTTATATGCATGAGTCCTGCGGAAAATGCACACCCTGTCGTGAAGGCACTCGCTGGCTCTATCAGATTGTTGAGCGCATCATGCAGAACAAGGGGCAACTGGAATATATTGAAAAGCTGGAAGATATTTGCGGAAATATGTCGTTTAAAGCTTTTTGTCCGTTGGCCGATGCTTGTGTGGCTCCGGTGGTGAGCAGCATCCAGCATTTTCGCTCGGACTATGAAGAATATTTTAAGAAAGTTGGCGTATCGAAATGATAACGGCAACTGAAAATTTTTGAGGAACTCATGTTTGAAGTTACTTTAACAATTGACGGAAAATCGGTCACTGTTCCTAAGGGAACGAAAGTGGCGGATGCGGCGAAACAGGTCGATATAGATATTCCTGTCTTCTGCTATCACGAAAAAATCGGTCCGCTGGGTTGTTGTCGCATGTGTCTGGTTGAGGTAGAAAAAATGCCGAAGCTGATGACTGCCTGCACGATGGACGTGGCTCCCGATATGGTGGTTAAAACGACAACGGATAAGGTTGAAAAAGCGCAAAAGGGGGTTCTCGAATTCACGCTTCTCAATCATCCTCTCGATTGCCCGGTATGTGATAAGGGCGGTGAATGCCCGCTGCAGGATAATACGTTTAAGTATGGGCCTCCAGAAACGCGTATGGAGTTTCACCGTGCGAACAATGTCAAGGCGGCACCGCTCAGTCCGGTCATCACTATTGATCGGGAGCGTTGTATTGCTTGTCAACGTTGTACGGCTTACAGCGAGCGCATCGAGCAGGGGCGAGGTTTGGTAATGCTGAACCGGGGATTTCATAACGAGGTCAACACCTTCAATGATGAACCTTATGATACGCGGTATTCTGGAAACGTTATTGACATCTGCCCGGTAGGGGCTTTGACCAATACCGATTTTCGTTTCAAGGCGCGTACTTGGGACTTGAGCAACCATGACACTTTATGCGCGCATTGCGGTGTTAACTGCAATATCACTATCGGGACACGGCTGAATCAATTGATGCGCATTGAAGCACGGCCTAATGATGCTGTGGATGATGGTTGGATTTGTGATAAAGGGCGCTGGGGTCATCATTTCATGGAAAGCCAAAACCGAATAACGGCAGCGAGGGAAAACAGTGTTGGTACAACCCAACCCACTTCCTTCCCGAACTTTCCTATCGATGCACCCACAGAGCATGTTGCTGAAAAAGTGGCAGAGGCTTTCAAGAACATTGTTGCTAAACATGGTCCTGAAAGTGTTGGCTTTATTGGTTCACCCTATGCGACGAATGAAGAAAATTATCTTTATCAAAAAATGTTCCGATTGCTGGGAACGAACAATATCGACCATAAAACATATCAGGACACTCCGGGATTACCGATAGACCATTATGATATTGAGCAGATCGAAAGTTCCAATATCGTTTTGTTGATTGCCAGTGACCCGACTGAAGAGTTGCCGATTCTCGATTTAAGAATCAAGAAAGCTGTTTCCAACAGTGGAACACGGCTTCTTTGCTTAAACGATCAAGACACGGCGTTGGATAAATATGCCGACCTGAAAGTGAAATACAAAATCGGATCAGAAGCATCGGCGGTGGATGCGCTGGCAGAAGGATTGGCCCGTGAATTGGGAGAAACTATTGAGTTTTCCGCCGCACTCGATCAAACGGGAATTTCTGCGGATGAAATGAAGTCGCTGGTGGAAGCGGTGAGATCGAGCATGAAAGTTTGCGTGGTTTATAATCCCGCCGCGCTTGCAGGCGATGCAGGGCAGAGGGTCAAACGCCTGCTTCAAGTGATCTCGAAAATTCCCACAGTAGAATGTGGAGCGATCCCCGTTGCACCAGCCACCAACGCAGTCGGTGCCATGGATATGGGACTGATACCCGATTTTTATCCTGGAGGTGTTTCGGTGACGGACACAGAACAGGTCAAAAGATTGTGGGGAGAAAACGCACCAACGCAGGCCGGATTATCGGCATTGGAAATGATTGCGAAAGCAAAAAGCGGTGAGTTAAAAGCATTGCTGGTGCATCGGTCGAATCCTGCTGTGGATTTTCCGGGAGGAGTGCATGTTGTTGAAGCTCTTAAAAGCCTGGACCTGTTGGTCGTCCACGACATGTTGGAAACGGAAACAACTCAACTTGCAAAAATCGTTCTGCCTTCCAATGGTCCGGGTTTCGATGAAGGCACCACCACCAATATCGGTGGCAGGGTGCAAGCGAGAAGAAAATCTTTGGACACGAATCATATTGCAGACTGGAAGTTGATCGGTGTGATGTTGAAAACGCTGGGAGATGAAACGGATTACCTGCGAGCCGCGAAAGTACTAGATGAAATTTCTAAGAAAGTCCCAGGCTATCAGGAAATCAATAGCAGGGGGGTGGGTAAGTTGGGATTGAATCGCAAAAAAATTTCATGTGAAGAGGCTTCCATCGGTAATGCGAGTTTTGATAGTAGCGGTAAGTTGCGTTTGCGTATTGCGAACTATTTGTTTGCTCACGATAAGATTTTAGATGCTTCATCGAAGCTTGCACATCATTTCAAAACCTCTATGGCTTTCCTCAATGAAAAAGACGCGGGCAGTATGAAGGTGAACGATGGGGATGCTGTTCGTATCCTTGGAAATGGAATGGAAATAAATGCCGAGGTCAAGGTGGATAACCGCTGTCGGGCTGGTGGCGTGGTGGTGCCAAGAATTTCTGATGAGCAGGGTGTTAATGGACTGGAGAATCTTGATGGCAGTCCTGCCTGGGTAACTATTGAAAAAGTTTGATTGTCATTTTTTGGAGTGAATGGGTTTGGATTGGGTCACTGAATTTTTAAATGAGTTGTGGGATTTCACCATTCAGTCTTTGACCGACAATGTTCCTTTAATTGTGGGGAGCGTTAAGGCCGTAGTGATTGCTGTTGCGATCATGTCTGTTGTGCCGGCTTTGGTCTGGCTTGAGCGACGGTTGATGGGGCGATTTCAGGTGCGTCTAGGTCCCAATCGTGTAGGCCCGTTTGGATTTGGTCAGCCTATTGCAGATACGATCAAACTGCTTTTTAAAGAATCGATCATCCAGTCTTCGGCAGACAAGTTTTTGTTTCACTTGGCTCCTGCGGTGGTTGTGTTTACAGCTATCGTTGCTTTCTCGGTGATTCCCTTTGGCGCACCTTTTGAAGTTTTTGGTCAGAGTATCGAGTTATGGGGTGCTAATGTTAATAGCGGTATCCTGTTTGTTTTCGCTATTTCAGGAATGGGTATTTATGGAATGGTGCTGGCCGGGTTGTCTTCCAATAATAAATATTCGTTGATGGGCGGCTTGCGTTCCTCAGCGCAAATGATCAGTTATGAATTGACGTTGGGACTTTCTGCCTTGAGCGTCATTATTCTCACTGGCTCTTTGAGCCTGATCGATATGGTGAAAGCGCAGGAGACACTGCCTTTTATTCTCATTCAACCGCTGGCGTTTCTTTTGTTTTTTATTGCTGGAGTGGCAGAGACCAATCGCGCTCCTTTTGACTTGCCAGAAGCGGAGCAGGAATTAGTCGCCGGATTTCATACGGAATATACCGGGATGAAATTCGCCATGTTCTTCATGGGGGAATACATCAATATGGTGACCATGAGTGCTTTGGTCACCATATTGTTTTTAGGCGGATGGAATTCGTATGGAATTCCGATTTGGCCCATCGTTGCTTTTGCCGGCAAAGTGCTTTTCCTTTTATGTGTTTTTATCTGGCTGCGTTCAACGTTTCCAAGAATACGTTATGACAGGTTGATGACGTTTGGTTGGAAAGTTCTGTTGCCTTTATGTTTGTTAAACCTTTTGATCACCGGAACCATCAAGGTGTTGTGACCTATTATGTTACAGACTGCTTTTGCGGGTTTTAAAAATTTATTGATTGGAATGGGTGTGACGTTTCGCAACATGCTGACGAAACCGGTTACTCTGGAATATCCTGAAGTCAAACGCACGATGCCGAAGCGGTATCGCGGCCGTCATTTCCTCAATCGGGATGAAGAAGGGCTGGAACGTTGTGTGGGTTGCAGTCTATGCTCCATTAATTGTCCGGTGGGTTGCATTCATGTTGTGTCAGCGGAAAACGACCCGAAAAATCCTGTGTCCAAAGGCGAGAGATATGCCGAGGTTTACGAGATCAATCTTTTGCGGTGCATCTACTGTGGTTATTGTGAAGAAGCCTGCCCTGTAGATGCGGTGGTCTTGCGCGAGCACTACGAACTTGCGGATTACGACCGGGATAATTACATCATGGAAAAGCAGGACCTTCTGGTGTACCCGGAACCGAACGAGTTTAGAGTCAATATTCTGGGCAACACAGAACGTATAAACAAGTAGAGGAGTGGATGTGTGTTTGATTTAGCGACTGTGTTCGAGTTCACGCGCGATACCGTAATTCTTACAGTAGGGATAACAGCAGTGCTTGCCAGTCTGGGAGTGATTTTGTGTTCCTCGCCGATTTACTGTGCGCTTTATCTGATCAGTCACATGATCTGCCTTGCCCTACTTTTTCTTCTTTATAATGCGGAGTTTTTGGCTGTAGTGCAGATCATTGTCTACGCCGGAGCGGTAATGATTCTGTTTTTGTTCATCATTGCGTTACTGGGAGGGAAGAAAGAAATTCAAGAGAACTCATTAGAACGTTCTATTGCATTCGGACTTATTTTTATTCTACTAGGGGAATTGTATTTGTCGGCAACAGTGGGCCCAACGAAACAGATCGAAGGGACAATCAATCCCGAAATGTTTGGTACCGCCAAGGCGATTGGATTGGAATTGTATTCCAAACACATTGTGGCTTTTGAGCTGGCTTCGGCTGTGCTTCTGGTCGCAGCGGTAGGTGTTATTTGTCTGGCAAAGTTTTCCTTTACTCCTTTAAAAAGGCGATAAATATGGGTCAGGAATTTGTTTTGCTGGTGAGTGCATCGGTGTTTTGCATTGGAGCTTGTGGATTTGTCATCCGCAAAAATCCGCTGATCATGTTTATGTCGGTGGAGTTGATGCTCAATTCGGTGAACTTTCTTCTGATCGCTTATTCGAGTTTTTTAAATTCTCTCGATGGACAAATTTTTGCTTTGTTCATTATGACCGTTGCCGCTGCCGAAGTAGTGGTAGGACTGGCTATTATTCTTACAATTTTCCGCACCCGGCATGAAATGGATGTGGATCGTATCGATGCGCTGAAAGGATAATCTTTGTCAAGTAGCTGGCTCATTTTATTGTTTCCTCTGGCGGGGTTCGTCTTCCTCAGTTTGTATGGAGAGCGAATCTCAAAGACTCTGGCCGGCTGGGTCGGTTGCGGTGTCGTTGGTGCGTCTTTTCTCGCATCACTGGTGGCGTTGAGTGAGTTGCTTTTTCTGCCTGCCGAAGAACGTGTAGGCCGGGTTCATGTACTCTATCAATGGATATCGGCAGCATCTTTTAAATTGGATTTTGCCATTCTGGTTGACCCGCTTTCTGTTTTCATGTTCCTGATTGTTACGGGTGTTGGTTTTGTGATCCATGTGTACTCGATCAGTTATATGCAGGATGATCCCGAGTATTCACGGTTCTTTGCTTATTTAAATTTGTTCATTTTTTCCATGCTGGTGCTTGTCGCGGCGGTGGATTTCTTTTTCCTCATTGTAGGTTGGGCTTTGGTCGGTCTGGCTTCTTATCTCTTGATTGGGTTCTGGAGGGAGAAGACCAGTGCGGTGCTGGCGGCGCGCAAGGCATTCGTTATGAATGTGATCGGCGATGTCGGCATGGTTATTGCGGCTTTTGCGATTTTTGAGTCTTTCGGCACCTTAAATTTTGTCGATGTTTTTGCTGCTGCTCCGGGAACGTTTCGCCCGAATGACGACCAAATCCTTTTAATCACTCTATTGCTTCTTGTCGGTGCTTTTGCAAAGTCCGCACAGCTTCCGCTACATACCTGGTTGCCTGATGCGATGGAAGGGCCTACTCCGGTCAGTGCCTTGATCCATGCCGCAACTATGGTTACCGCTGGCGTTTATCTCATTGCGCGTTGCCATGTGTTGTATGAGTTGGCACCTTACACGATGTATTTCATTGCCGGGGTCGGTGTGTTGACCGCAGTGTTCGCAGGCACTATGGGAATGGTTCAATACGATATCAAGCGAGTGATTGCTTATTCCACCATGAGTCAGTTGGGCTATATGTTCCTTGCGATGGGACTGGGGGTTTACAGTCTGGGCATGTTCCACCTGATGACACATGCGTTTTTTAAGGCCTTGCTTTTTCTTGCGGCAGGAAGTGTTATCCACGCATTGGATGGTGAACAGGATATTCGCAAGATGGGCGGACTCCGAAAAATTATGCCTTTGACCCATGCGACTTTTTTAATCGGCGCTCTGGCTTTGGCCGGATTCCCGCTTACGAGTGGATACTTTAGTAAGGAAGCCATTATTCTCAGTTCTTATCACGAAGATATGGGCAATTTTGTTTTCTGGGCAATCGCAGTTCTCACCGCTGGCATGACGGCGTTTTATATTTTCCGCGTCTATTTTTATACGTTCATAGGTAAGACAAGGAGTCCTGATGCACACCCTCACGAATCACCCACGCTGATGGTTTTGCCGTTACTTATTTTAGCCACTTTAGCATTGGGTGGCGGGGTTTTAGGACCATGGGTCAATGAATTTTTGGCACCCGTGTTTGGTCGCGAGGTGCATCACCACCACGATGGAGCTTTGGAAACGATCGCTCTCTTTGCGGGTATAGGGGGGATAGTAACCGCTGCATTGCTTTATTTGACAGGTAAAAAGCGGATGGAATTGATTAAAGAGGCTTTTGCTCCCTTATACGATTTGCTGTTTCATAAATATTATATTGATGAAATTTATGATTTGTTGATTGTGAAACCGACCAAAGCTATAGGTGCTTTTTTGGAAGAAAAAGCTGAAAAGCAGGGGATAGACTTTGTCGTAGATCAGATAGGGTTTCAGGTCAAAGAAGTGAGCCGCGGGATCGGTGTCTGGCAGTCAGGCAGAGTGCGTACTTATGCACTAAACATGATTGCTGGAATGGTGATCATTTTATTATTTGTAGTTTTCCTGTAGAGAAGAATGCTATCCCTCATCATTTTGATTCCTCTGGTTGCAGCGCTGTTGCTGATTTTTGTTTCCAGAGATAATACCCGCCTTGTGAAGACAATCGCTATAGGTGGGGTTTCGGCCACCTTGATCGTTTCTTTGTGGGTGCTGGCTTCTTTTGATATGGGTAATCCGCAAATGCAGTTTGTCCAGAGTTTGCATTGGGTGCCTGCGTTGCATATCAATTATCTGGTGGGTGTTGATGGCATCAGTTTGTGGATGGTTGTGTTGACAGCATTTCTCGGCGTGATATCGATTCTTCTCTCATTGAAGCAGGAAAAAAATCTAAGAAATTTTGTGGCTCTGATGCTGGCTCTCGAAGCCGGAACACTGGGTGTTTTCCTGGCATTGGATACTATTTTGTTTTATGTGTTCTGGGAGCTGATGCTGGTTCCAACCTACTTCATCATTGGCATTTGGGGTGAAGGGCGTCGTGTGTATGCAACGATGAAGTTTGTGATCTACACATTGGTGGGCAGCCTGTTGATGCTGGTTGCCATCCTTTCCTTAACGATGGTGCATTATGGTGCTACGCATGATGTGACGTTTGACCTGCGTATTTTGACTCATACTCATATCGATCCCTCTATGCAGATATGGATGTTCCTGTTCTTTTTTGTGGCGTTTGCGATCAAAGTCCCGGTTTTCCCCCTGCATAGCTGGTTGCCGCATGCCTATGTAGCATGCCCGATTCCTGCATTGATACTGTTAACAGGTGCAATGTCTAAAACCGGGGCTTATGGTTTTTTACGCTTTTGTCTGCCACTCTTTCCAGATGCCGTAGAGAGTATGGCTCTGGTTATCGGACTCATGGCCGCAACGGGAATGGTTTACGGAGCTTGGATTGCTATTGCACAAAAAGATATCAAGGCATTGGTGGCCTATTCGAGCATCAGTCACCTTGGCTTTATTGTATTGGGGATTTTTGCTCGAAATGAAGAAGGCATTGAAGGCAGCATTTTACAAATGCTCAATCACGGAATCATAGCCTCGGCCCTGTTTATAATTGTAGGAGTTATTGAAATGAGAATGGGCACACGAAACCTGACAGAGTTGCGTGGGCTTAGCAAAGCCATGCCGATTCTTTACGGAACGTTCATGCTTGTCATGCTGGCCGCACTAGGGTTACCCGGCTTGAACGGGTTTGTAGGCGAGTTTCTGATATTGATGGGGGTCTGGACTTCTCATCTATTGTCAGGCCTGTCCGGAATTTTGGTGCTGATGGGTGGACTGTCAATTGTGTTTGCTTCCATATACATGCTTTATATGTTTCAGGGAACCATGCAGGAAAAACCCAATTCTGAAAATGTGTCGGACATTAATTCAGGTGAATTCAAACTTCTTCTTCCTGCCTGCCTTTTGATCTTGTTGATCGGGTTGTACCCAAAACCCTTCATCGACCGCGTGTCTCCTTCCGTTGGATCGTTGTTGTACCTTGAGAAAACCGTCAATCTGGATGCGGGAAAAGACATCGGCGAGCATTAACCCGTGTAGTGCTTAACTCACAGCGTGACGTTGCTCAACGGGAACAACACTTTTTAATCCAGGATTCCAATTTATGAAATTTGGAGAAAAAATCGTAGAAGGTGTGTTTCTGGAAAGACCGAATCGATATCTTGCGCGGGTGGAGATCGAAGGAAAAGAAACCCTGGCGCATGTTCCCGATCCGGGCAGGTTGCCCGGCTTATTGCTTGCCAATCGCAAAGTCATGCTTGTGCATCAACCCAGCGAAAAACGAAAAACAGATTATACGCTTGTTCTTGTTCGGCATGGATCGATCTGGGTATCAACATTTCCAGCGTTTGCAAATTCTTTGGTGGCGAATGGGTTGATGGAACAATCTCTTCCTTTCCTTAAAGGGTATTCCAGCTTTGCCAGTGAGGTCAAAGCGGGTAATAGTAGATTCGATTTTCGATTGAGCTTTCCCAAAAACTCCGCTTATGTGGAAGTGAAATCAGTGAGTCTGGTGGAAGACGGAGTTGGGAAGTTCCCCGATGCACCGACAAAGAGGGGCATCAAACATGTTAAGGAGTTGATAAAGTTTTGCGGCAAGGGCTATCGCACCGCAGTCTTGTTTGTGTCGCAGAGGTCAGATACAAAGTCGATAACCTGCAACGATGATATTGACCCTGAGTTTGGCAAGTACTTGCGACTAGCGGAAGAAGAGGGTGTGGAGCTTTATGGGATGAATTGCAAGGTGACACCCACCACCCTTTCTCTAAATGAATCCGTTGAAGTGGTTCTGTAGTTGGATTTTAGTTCAAAAAGGAATTGATTTTTGGAATCACGACCCAGCTATCTTTCAATTTTATCCATTCTTGTGTCACTATAATGGTTTTCAATTTTGTGCTGGGCAGGATGGTAACTTGATAACGTATCGTCACTTCGCTTCTGTTGAAATCTTTTGCAGAATTAGAAGGGGTGAGGTGAACCGGCTGATCGTCTTTGAAGAGTTTCAAATCAAGGGTGGTATTTTCTAAAAAAGTAGTATTTTTAGAAACCTCTAATGACTTCTGCTGAAAATCTTTAAGAAAATCTGGATGGACGAATCGTGCCGCCCGGGCAAACGCCTTGCTTTCGAACTCGAAATTGAAAGCCTGGATTTTTATAGCCAGCTCTTTCTGGCTTTGTTTAAAGGGACCCAAGGTTCCACAGGAAACGATAAGCAGGAAAAGAAAAAGAAACTTAATGCCATTGAGGTGTTGACCTGTCAAATTGTTCATGGGGAATTTCAACCGAGGATTGAGTTTTTTTGCGCAGGGAAAAAAGAAACTTTTTTTAGCTCGTTAAATTATAGATTATTTCTTTCATCCCCGCCAGTGTGAATGCATTTGGTTTGTTAGATTAAATATTCAGGAAAATATTGTGAAAAGAAAACCAGAAATAAGAAGAAAGAAAAGCGCACCTCCGAAAAAGGCAATTACCTTATGGGACCAAGCCTCGCGCTGGTATGACACGTTGGTAGGTGCGCAAGGAACCGATTTTCAAAAAGATATTATTATGCCAGGTGTGTTTGAAATGCTGAATCCTAAAAAGGGAGACAGGATTCTTGATCTGGCTTGTGGGCAAGGGGTGTTTTCCCGATTTTTATCTAAAAAAGGAATCCATGTGGAAGGGCTTGATTCTTCTGCTGAACTCATCAACCATGCGAAATCCCGTTCAAACTCTAAGATACGTTTTCGTGTTGGTGATGTGGCGGATTCTAAAAACTTTGTAAAGGATCGCTTCGATGGAATGGCCTGTCTGATGGCCATACAGAATATTGAAAATATGGAAGCGTTATTTGAAAATGCTGCGACCGGATTAAAACCACAAGGTCATTTTGTTGTGGTGATGACGCATCCCTGCTTTCGTATACCCAGACAGACTCATTGGGGGTGGGACGAAGAGAAAAAAATAGAATATAGAAGAGTAGATCATTATAGAACTGAAACAAATGTGCCTATTCTCACACCTCCTTTTGCAGATGAAGATTCTTTTACGCTTACTTATCATCGCCCTCTTGAAAGTTATGTTGCTGCGCTTTCGAGTGCCGGTTTTGCTGTCGATGGACTGGAAGAGTGGATATCAAACAAAAAAAGTCAGCCGGGAAAAAGAGCAAAAGCCGAAAATCGCTCACGAAAAGAGATACCTCTTTTTTTGGCTTTGTGTGCCAAATTGATTGCGTAAAGGAATTTATGAAAAGTTATAGCTACGAACTTCCCGAGCAAGGGAGACTGCTTTCTCTGATTCGAGAAAATTTGCTGAAGGTGGGTGAAGAATGGCGAGAGATTGCGGATTACATGCTGGAAGGACATGTAGAGTATAAACCTCTGCAAAGTAATCCCATGCGCTCCGGGATGCAATTTGTATATCAAAGAGCCAAGTTGAATTTGACCCTGTATTTTCCAGAGAAAATATTCAATCGTCTTATGGGATGGATGGATTTAGAAAAGGTTGAAATTCTGAAAGCCGTTGCACAGGCTTCTTTATCAAAGCGGTCGGGTTACGATGTCCATGAATTCAAAATTTTTGGCATTATAGACGAAAGATAGCCGTTATACCCGTTCAGGGGCATGAAACTGGGACATAACCGGCTATTTGTCCACTTGAAAAGTTGCGGAGTGTTTTATCCTCGCCCATTGTCACCCTGAGCCTGTCAAAGGGCTGAGCCTGTCGAAGGGTGGGGTATCAGGAAAAGGCCATTAATAACGCCTTCTCCCTTTGAGGGATTCAAGCCCGATAGTCTAAGGGGAAATAAATAATCCCCCCTGATAAGGGGGGCTGGTGGGTTGCCTTTTTTAAAATTCCAGCGAACACAAAGAAGGAATAAAGCAAACAATCCCAATACCCAAAGAGATTGGGATTTAAATGTGGTGTTTAAAAAAAATTAGATTCAACCACAGAGAGACACCGATAAACACAGATAGTTGTGAAAGGTTATGAAGCACCCTCACCCCAGCCCTCTCCCTTCAAGGGAGAGGGGGTTATCAGGAAGTGGCGACTTTTCGCCCTTCGACAAGCTCAGGGTGACCCTCAAAGAACTCAGGGTGACAGATTAAAGCAGGTCTCTTAATTTTATCGTCACCCTGATCTTGTCGAAGGGTGGGGTGATAAAACATTCCTCCCCATCACCCAACGGATGCTCATGAGGGGAGGCAAGGCGTAGCCGCAGTGGGGTGTGGATTTTAAAGCTTTTTAAAACGAGCTATGTGAAAATGACACTAATCAATCCAACCCTCCCCCAGCCATCAAGCCATCAGACTATCGGGCTTGAGTCCCTATGAAGGGAGGGGAGACGAATCAATATTCCTCAAGCTATTTATATTGGTCTTCCTAACCCCTTCCATTTTAAAATAGGAGACCTTTGCGTAACTTCTCCGTGCGTCATCGCGAGTCGCAAAGCAACGACACCAGCAACAGCAAAGCCAACGCAACTTCTCCGTGCGTCATCGTGAGTCGCAAAGCGGCGTGGCGATCCAGATTTAGAAATTGTCCAGTATTCAAAATATCCTTCTAGGACCGTCTACTATAGATCGTCCTGTTTTTAAAAAACTCGTATTGCTGAATCTGGATTGCTTCACTACGTTCGCAATGACGACTTATCAAGTTCGTCTTCTTAATTAAAGAGGGATAGGTGGGAGGTGGATTTTCTCTGGATTGAACGGGTGATTACAAAACCAACCCTCCCCTTTACAGGCTGGCGGAGGATAAAGTCATTAGTTTTGAATATGAAACCGTTACTGATGGGGATTCTTCCCAGGAATTTACCTTGGGATACGATCAGGGTTTTGGCTTGCGGGTAGGGCATCTGCATGTAGGCACCGAGGTCATTTACAACTTTGAAGAGAAAAAAGCCGGTGGCAGGGTCACGGCTAGTCTGGATGTGCATGACAACATGCGTCTTTCCGGTGGCTATTATTTTTATCACTTCGATACGCTTGCGGGCGAGCGTGATATCCCAACTTTTAAAGAGGGGAAAAGAAGCCATGAGGTGTATGGACGGCTCAGCGTTTCTTTTTAGCGAAGTGGTTTCCGGGTCTGAACGCAGATAGCAAGAGCGTATTAGCCATTCTTTGCTGGGCCATTGCCAGTTGAATCAGGTAATGTGTTCCGCAGAGCCTTCGGATAGATGTGATTGCATATAGAAGGGGATGTCGTTTGCGATAGCTTTGCGGATGTTCTCCATCCACTGTTGGTAAAAGGTGGAATTGTGCAGGGTGAGCAGGTGCATGGCTAGAATTTCTCCCGCCATGATCAGGTGCCTGAGGTAAGCTTTGGAAAAATTCGCACAAGTGTAACAGGGGCAGTCTGGTTCGATGGGGTCTGGGTCGGACTTGTATCGTGCGTTTTTAATGTTTATTTTCCCTCCTTTCACAAACAAATTCCCGTTTCGGGCATTACGGGTCGGCATTACACAATCGAACATATCTATGCCTGCAGAACTGCATCGCAGGATGTCTTCTGGGGTTCCGACACCCATTAAATATCGAGGCTTTAATTTGGGCAACAGTGCAGCAGTCAGCTCTGTCATGTCGTTCATCAAATGTTTTTCTTCTCCTACGCTAAGCCCGCCAATCGCATATCCAGGGAAGTCTAATGCTGTAATTTGTTCTGCACTTTCTTTGCGTAAGCTAGGGTGCATTCCCCCTTGTACAATTCCAAACAGAGACTGATTTTCGGTTTGCAGTGCATCTTTGCATCTTTTCGCCCAGCGGGTGGTGAGTTGCAGTGATTTTTGAGTCGTTGAAATGTCTGAAGGGTGGGGTGTAGGCTCATCAAATGCCATGATGATATCTGCACCCAATGCTTTTTGTATTTCTATAGCTTTTTCAGGAGAAATAAAATGGCTGGAACCATCAATATGTGATTTGAAGGTCACTCCTTCTTCAATTACCTTTGTCAGCTTATTCATACTGAAAACCTGATAGCCACCGCTGTCTGTAAGGATAGGGTGGTGCCAGTTCATGAACTTATGGAGTCCGCCCAGTGACTGAATCAACTCATGTCCCGGTCTTAAGTAAAGGTGATAGGTGTTCCCTAAGATGATTTGCGCGCCTAATGATTCCAGGTTTTCTGGTGTCAGGGCTTTAACCGTTGCCTGAGTGCCAACGGGCATAAAACAGGGAGTATTGATTTTCCCATGAGGCGTTGTCAGAACTCCCAGCCGTGCAGAGGAGTGACTGTGTTTTTTTAATACTTCGAATTGGATCACTTTTTCTTTTATTCAGGTGGGTTGTCAGCCATATTGATAGTGAGTTGGCTGAAGGGAATTGTTAAATTGTTTTCGTTGCAGATTTGAACTAGGGCGGTTTGAATTTCCCGTCGGTTCTCTTCGTAGCGGTCGGCACATTTCCCGTCTGCGTGAACGACGATCATCAGGTTCAGTGAGCTGGCTGCCGGGTTGTCGAATCGGATTTCTAGAAAGGTGAAATCTGGAGAATCTCCTGCGAAAAATTTAGCGAGAATATTTTTTAATCCATTCTCAATGAGTCTGGGGATTTCTTCACTAATTCTGCCTTGCACTTTATAATCCAGGCCTAGTTCGATGCAGTAACGAAATCCTGCTGAGATATTCAGGGGCGAATGATTCATAAATTCTATCGTTGAATAAAACTTCAACGAATCGCCTTTCATGCGAAGGACAACTTGCTCAAGGGTTTGGTGTTTTACGCATCCGTAAGAACCATCATTCAGAATAACCCAGTCTTTGACTTTAGTGGGGAACCAAGGCTCGCCTTCGACTACGGGACGAGAATGTTTATCAATCAAATCCCGGACTGGGAGTCTAAGTTCTCCGCCTTGTAGATTCTCGTTAACCAGAATTGCACTCAAGCCTATATCTTTTACCAGCCAGGGTACGCTGTTCCAGATAAACCTTTCTCCCTCGCGAACTGTCCCGAGGTTGACGATAAGTTTTATTTCTTGAAGAAAGGTTGGAAGATATTGTCGTGAAGTCCATGCAACAAGCAAGAGGATCATGACAATAAGGCTTATCAAAAGCCAGTCGTTAAAAAAATATAGGCAAGCCAAGCCTACAATCAAGCAGATTATGAGAATGAAAATATTGTAAGCTGCGCTGAAAAGCTTTCCAAAAGCGGGGCTCAACTGGGCAAATAAATTCAGTCGCAATATCCATCTTCTGAGTCGATTGAGTAGCCACCAAAATCCACAAAAGGTTGTAATTGTTATTAGTAAGTTTTTCCCTCTGTTTTTGAAAAAATCTTTGACCTGATTTTTAGCAGAATCCAATAATGACTCATCGGAGAAAAGAATCTCCTTCAAGTCTTTTTTGGCTTCTTCGAGATTCAGTCGAGTTAGCTCAGGATCATATTTATTTTGCAGTAGGGCCAGTCTGGAAAGGTAACGTTTGTCTTCAATCTTGGAAGAGTTTTCTACCTTCTTATGCGTACTTTCAAGTTCAGTCAGGTTTTTGGAAGCCTTTTTATGGATGACTAGAGTGTTTTCCAGGGAACTGATTCGTTTTTTCAGAGAATCTACTTTGCGGGGTTTTTCGGTCAAGTCACGAATGGCCTGAAGAAGTGGGGCGGTAATATCCTCAAGCTGCTTTGTCCATGGAGACTTTTCCTTTTTCTTCAAAGAGCTGTCTTCCAATGACAGGTTGGTTGCTCTGGAATCGAAGTTCAGATTTAAACGGTCGATCTGTGTTTGCAGGTCTATAATTTTTTGAAGATTTTCTTTGGTCTCGGATTTTTTCCTAAGGGCATCAATTTCTTTTTCGAAAACAATGGTTTTCTTGGTGATTAAAATGAGGTGTCGTTGAAGTTTTAAATTGGTTTCCTCTGAAAAAGAAGAGACGGGAAGAGAGACAAAAAGAATTAAGAAGGAGGTGAATGCCAGACGGGTGAAATGAATATTAGAAAGAAATGCGGATAATTTCCAAAAGCTCATTGCGGTTTTCGCATTCGTTATTATTTTTTGTTTGAAGAGCTGGAACCATATCATTGATTTGGCTAGGATAACAATGTTTCGAGAATTGCTTTTTGCACATGCAACCTGTTTTCTGCCTGATCAAAAACAATAGAATCTTTTCCATCTAGAACTTCAGATGTGATTTCCATGCCACGGTGAGCTGGCAGGCAATGCATCACTAATGATTTCTTTCCCGTGGCATCTAATAGTTTCTGGTTGATCTGATAGGGAGCCAGAAGTTTTTCTTTTTTCTCCAAGTCGCCGGTATCGCCCATGCTTATCCAGGCATCGGTGTAAATGATATCGGCATCTTTTACAGCTTTTATTGGGTCTTCAATAAATTCAACTTTTCCGTTTCCGCTAAAGGCGGGTAATGAATCAGGTTTGAAGTCGGGAGGGCAGGCGATGGCCAATTCCATTCCCATCAATGATGCTCCTGTCATCCAGGAATAGGCTACATTGTTGCAGTCGCCTGCATAAGCTATTTTTATGTTTTCTATTTTTCCGAATTTTTCTTTAATCGTAAAAATATCAGCAAGAATCTGGACAGGATGATTTAAATCTGTGAGTCCATTGATGACAGGTATAGTCGCATGTTCCGCCAGGTCAACAACTTCCTGATGGTCATGAGTGCGAATTAAAATTCCATTCAGATAGCGGGAGAGGACTTGTGCGGAATCTTTCAGTGTTTCCCCGCGATTCAACTGTAATTGGTCTCCGGTTAGGAAAAGAGCTTGTCCGCCAAGCTCATACATTCCAACCTCAAAAGAAATTCGAGTGCGGGTGGAATGCTTGTTGAAAATCATACCTAGAGATTTACCTTTTAAAGGAAGATGCTCTATGCCATTTTTCCTTTTCTCTTTTAAGTCCGTTGACTTTTCAAAGAGTGTCAGAACTTCTTCGCGGCTAAAGTCGTTGATGGTTAAGAGGTCTTTTTTCATAAAAGTATTCCGAAATTATATTTTACTTTTTGATAATTGAAGCAGGCTTTTAGATAAGACAGGCATCAGGCTGCTTATATCTTTACGCGAAATATTTAAAGGGGGAAGAAAGCGCAAAATATTTTGTTGAATGCAATTGATCAGAAAACCCTTTTCCATGCAATCGAGAACAACCTGAGCTCCCGGTTTATCAAGTTCTACTGCCAATATCATTCCTTTGCCGCGGACATCTTTGATTATTGAGTGTTGATGCGCTAATTTTTGCAGGCATTCAAAAAAGTATATTCCTGTTTCTGAAGCCTTTTTTAAAAATCCCTTTCCCGTGATGACTTTTAGCGATGCTAAAGCTGCTGCGCAAGCAAGAGGGTTGCCTCCAAACGTGGCGGCGTGAGTTCCCGGCACGAACGATTTCATAACTCGATTGGTAGCGGCCATGGCACCTATGGCCATCCCGCCTCCCAAGGCCTTTGCTAGAGTTATAATGTCGGGCTTGGTCTTAAATAGTTCGTGGGCAAATAATTTTCCGGTCCGACCGAATCCCGTTTGCACTTCATCGAATATCAATAGCAGGTCATTTTTTTTGCAGAGTGATTTTAAATCTTTAAGATAAGAGGGGTCGGGTACGTTTACACCGCCTTCCCCTTGGACTGGTTCGACCAGTATCGCGCAGGTCTTTTTGCTAATGGCTTTTTTGACTACTAGGATATTGTTGAATGGCACATATTTAAACCCCGGCAAGAGAGGTTGAAATCCGGTGTGGAATTTTTTCTGGGCAGTTGCTGACAAAGCCCCCATCGACCGTCCGTGGAAGGAATCATGCATTGTTATAATTTCTATGCGGTCTGTATGCCCCTGATCAAATGAAAATTTCCTTGCCAGCTTTATTGCCGATTCAATGGCTTCTGTGCCACTGTTACAAAAGAAAAATTTATCAGCAAAACAGAGGGATGCGAGCTGTTCGGCTAATTGAGATTGTGGTTCGATATGGTATAAATTGGAAACATGCAGCAGTGTTTCTGCCTGTTTTTGGATTGCAGAAACAACCGCTGGGTGGCAATGACCCAGATTATCAACGGCAAGACCGCTCACAAAATCCAAATATTGTTTGCCAGCTTTATCCCATACTTTCGAGCCTTTGCCCCGTACCAGTGCAATAGGGTATCGCCCATAAGTTTGGGCGACATGTTTTTTCGTCAGTAGGGCAATTTTTTGGTTCTTGTTCATAATAATTTTGGAAGAGAAGAATTGTTAAGCCGAAAACTTTATCATAAAAAATAAACGAAAAATATAAAAACCTTTGATACTGTTATATTTATGGAAGAAAATCAAAAATATGCCTTTGTTGCGGTTTCCTATATTTTCAGGATGAACTTGTGAAAATATCCCGGTCTGGATTCAAATGGCTTCCAACTGTTTTGAATCTGCTTTTTCCGCAAAACTGCATATTTTGTAGTGGCGACAGGCGAGAGGGAGGCGAATATCTTTGTCGTACCTGCTTTAATGATATTGGCCTTATCCATACCCCGATATGCTTTGTTTGTGGAGTTCCAGCAGATATTTCTTATGACTATCCACAAGACGAATTTGTTTGTGGGGTGTGCAGGCAAAGTCCTTATAAGTTTGATCGGGCGCGGTCGCTAGGCCATTATGATACGGTCCTGCGGCAATTGATCCATCATTTCAAATATCAGAAACAACTGGGCGTGCTATCTGATATTGATTGTTTGCTTGAAAAATATTTTTCCGAATATGGAAAAGAGTACTCAGGTTTAACTGTGTCTCCGATTCCACTGCACTTTAAAAAAATGAGAGAGAGGGGGTTTGATCAGGCTTTTCTTTTGGCTCGTCAGGTTGCGAGGATTTTGCACGCTCCTTTGGAAAGTGCTTTGTTAAAGCGAGTCACGGCGACCTCTCCGCAAGCAACCAAAATCAAAACAGAAAGAGCACAAAACATTAAAGGAGCTTTTGAAGTCAATCGTCCTGAATGGGTCGCGGGGAAAAATATTTTATTGGTGGATGATGTATTTACAACCGGGGCAACGGTAAATGAGGCGGCAAAGACATTGAAGAAGGCAGGCGCGGGAAAAGTTTATATTTTTACTCTGGGGCGAGTGGTTCTGGGAAAAGGCAGGTAACTGAGAAAAATTGATTAGTATTTCAGGGGATACAAAAAAATATGGATGAAGTAGCTAAGACAGAAAAAATACGCGGTCCGGAATTTATGGATAAATATTTTTCTGGAAAAGTTTTGGATATTGGTTGTGGAGATGATCTGGTTGTTCCTGATGAAGATTTATATGAGCAGGGGGTTTGGCCAAGTTTGTTTAATCGCGATCATTCTGCAACTTTTCGGTTGAATAAAACGGAATCATGGTCTCCCGTTTCTTATGACTTGGGTGAGCTATGTTCTGCTCTGCCGTGTGCCGAGGTGATTTCCCTGGAACAGCAGGATATAGGGTACGACCATTCCCTAAAGAGTCATGGGTTGGGAAGGCGAGGGAAGTTTTTCATGCGTCTGAACCGCTCTATTATTAAGAGGCTGAACAGGAAACAAGAACTTCTTGCGAAACTTGGGTTGAACTCCCAGTCACTGAAATACAAAGTCAATTTAATATCGGTAAAGTTTGGATATTTGATCGATCAGACTTTGGAAGATGCCGTGGCACAAATTCAAATTGTTTTACGAAAAAAAATGAAGGTTAAACTTTTTTTGAAACACGGCTTCCAGAAGTGACGATTTGAAATGTTATCTAAGCGAAGCCGTTACGAAATACCAGCACACTATGCTTCCTGCATAACCCAGGAAAATGACAGGCGCCCACTTTAAGTGAGACATGAAATTGTAATTTGCTTTTTCAACTCCCATAACGGCCACCCCTGCGGCTGAGCCTACAGAAAGCAGACTGCCACCTGTTCCGGCGGTCAAGGTGATCAGCAACCATTGGTCGAGTCCCATAGTCGGGTCCATTTTTAGAACGGCGAACATGACAGGGATATTGTCGACAATAGCAGAAAGTATTCCCACTATAATATTTGAGTAGGTCGGCCCTAGGTCCAGGTTGCCATACATGCTTTCGCTGGCAAGAGCAAGGTAGCCAATGTATTGCAAAGCGCCCACGGCTGTAAGAACGCCAAAGAAAAACAGAAGAGTATCGAATTCGACTTGTTTTACTTTTGCGAAGATGTCAAACCGAGGCTGATCTCTTCTTTCTTCGGTGACACCCCTTTTTTTGAGGTGTCTCAGTTCGCCCCAGCGTTTTAAGTAATAACCCTTGACCATCAAGAGACCGAGACCAAACATCATTCCCATGAATGGGGGAAGATGCAGGAACTGATGGAAAGAAACCGCCGTGGCAACGGTGAAAATTCCCAGGCAAATGATGACCTTGGCACCGGCTTTCATTTCAACCTTTTCTTTGTCAGGTTCAGGTTGCTCATCGGGAACAAAGAAATACATGATCGTTGCAGGAATGATCCAGTTCACAATGGATGGAAGCATGAGATACGAAAACTCCAGAGTTTGTACTTTTCCAGATGTCCACACCATAAGGGTTGTAATATCCCCAAACGGACTCCATGCACCACCTGCATTAGCGGCAACGATAATGTTTACGAATGCGGGAACGATGAACTTGCCATTGCCATTGCTTACTGCCAGCGCAACAGTAGCCATTAGCAAGGCACTTGTCAGGTTGTCAGCAAGCGGTGAAAGCAGAAATGTAATGAACCCTGTAGCCCAAAAAAGCTTTTTAAATCCTAATCCTTTTTTTAACAGCCACGCGCGCAGAGCTTTGAAGACGTTTCTTTCGTCTAGCGTGTTGATGTAGGTCATAGCCACCAGCAAAAAGAAAAAGAGCTCGCCAATTTCTGCAATCAATTCTTTGACAAAATGATGGGCGCTATGTTGTGGGTCATGTGCACCATGTTGCGCTTCATAAATGCCAATCAAAGCCCACATGAAACAACCGATTAAAATAACCGGTTTCGATTTCCTCATATGAATTTGCTCTTCAAATATGACAAGGGTATATGCCAGACAAAAGCAAATCAGAGAAACATAACCGACCCAAGTGACTGTTAGACTATGCATGCTGGGATCCTATTTTTTAGATAATTCAAAGGCGAAAACTGATAACCGCATAATGTGTCTGCCCAATAAAAGTTTTTGAATGAAAATGAATGACGATGATATAGAAACATTTAGAAAAATACAAGCGTCAGTCTTTGGTTTACCTTGAGGATAGAAGTGTTTTAGAGGTTCGTTTTCTAGTTTGATTATGTAAAAATCAGTGAGGCTGAAGTTTTTTAGAAAACAGGAAAAAGCCTATAAATGAAGTGTTTGTCCGATAGGGATGACGCGAACTATTAAAGTTGACTGCTGGTGGATATATGGTAGTATTTTGTTGGATAAGCAGTACTATCGAAAACCTAATAATTGTTTGATTTTGTTGAGTGGTTTGTCTGCATCCCAGTACCTTTCTGAAGGTAAAAAGCTGATAGATAAAGGGATAATCGATCTTTTGCCTAATGGCAAAGCCTATCCCGAAAGCATCCATGAAGCGATGTGCTATAGTCTTTTGGCTGGAGGAAAAAGGTTGCGTCCCGTGCTGGTCATGGCGGCATCAGAAGCGGTAGGAGGATATCGACATGCAGTTCTGCCTTTCGCAGTGGCTGCTGAGATGATACATACCTACACCCTGATTCACGATGACCTCCCTGCCTTAGATAATGATGATCTAAGGCGAGGAAAACCCACAAACCACAAAGTTTTCGGTGAGGCTACTGCTATTTTAGCGGGCGATGCTTTGCTGACACAGGCGTTCATCCTGATGACCCGAGCGGCAGGGATGGAGTCCGTTCCAGCCGATTGCATCTTGAAAGCAACGCACGAAATGGCGAGTGTTCTGGGTTCAACAGGAATGATTGGAGGTCAGGTGGTTGACCTTGAGTCGGAAGGTAAACCGATTACCGCAGAAACTCTAGAATATATCCATATATACAAAACAGGGTTTCTGATTAGAGCGTGTATCCGATGTGGTGGGATTCTAAGCCAGGCTACAGAGGGCCAATTGAATTCCTTGTCAAGGTTTGGAGCCTATATCGGGTTGGCCTTCCAGATTATTGATGATATTCTCGATATTACAGGAGATCAGGAAAAATTAGGTAAGGATATTGGCAGTGATCTGACAAAAGATAAGGCCACCTACCCGGCATTATATGGCTTGGATGAATCGAAGCGAAAAGCCGAAGAGTTGGTAGAAGAAAGTATAGAGTGTTTGAAAGAATTTGATGATCGAGCCGACCCCCTTAGGGAAATTGCTCGGTTTTTTGTGCAGCGAACTTTTTGACTGGGACCGCCCATGAGCAAGTTTTTAGATAAAATTGATAGTCCCCAGGATTTAAAAAATATACCTATTGAGAATCTTCCCGAAGTAGCGAAGGAAATTCGTGACATGCTTTTGGATACGATTTCCAAAACCGGAGGTCACCTGTCTTCTAATTTAGGCGTGGTGGAACTGACGATGGCCATGCATTACGTTTTTGACAGTCCAAAAGACAAGTTTGTCTGGGATGTGGGGCATCAGTCCTATGTCCACAAACTGTTGACGGGAAGGAAAGACCGGTTTGGCACGTTGCGTCAGGCGGACGGACTTTGCGGTTTTACCAAACGCGAAGAAAGTGAGCACGATACTTGGAATTGCGGGCATGGTGGCACATCCATTTCTGCCGCACTTGCTTTTGCCAAAGCGCGTGATCTCAAAAAAGCTGATAATGATGTAGTGGCTGTCATCGGTGATGGTTCTCTGACAGCAGGAATGGCTTTTGAAGGCCTCAATCATACGGGGCATATCCAAAGCGATATGATCGTTGTTCTCAACGATAATGAAATGTCTATCTCCGCTAATGTAGGGGGTATGTCCGCCCATCTCAGCAAGATTATGACCGGGCAGGTTATGCTGAAGATTAAGGCAGAAATCGATCAACTTCTGCTGGCTGTTCCAGGAATTGGAAAAGAAATTTCTCGTTATGCTCATAAAATTGATGAGGCTATAAAAGGAGTTTTTATCCCGGGTCGATTGTTTGAAGACCTCGGCTTTCGCTATGTTGGGCCGGTAGACGGGCACGATGTGAAAACTCTTATCGAAACTTTTTCTGCGGTTAAAGACCTTAAAGGGCCAACCCTGATGCATGTGGTGACCCGCAAAGGCAAAGGCTATGAGCAGGCAGAAGAAAAAGCCGATGTCTGGCATGGTGCTAAACCATTTAATATTTCGACGGGTGAATTTCACAAGAAAAAATCCAACCCGGCGTATACCACTGTGTTTGCCGATGCTCTGATAGAGCTTGCCAGAGAAGATGAAAAAATAGTGGGCATCACTGCCGCCATGCCTGATGGAACGGGTATCAGTAAATTCGGCAAAGAGTTTCCAGATCGCACTTTTGATGTGGGTATGGCAGAACAGCATGGTGTTGCATTTGCGGGTGCGTTGGCCATCGAAGGCTTTCGCCCGGTAGCGGCAATTTACTCCACGTTTCTGCAACGTGCCTACGATCAAGTGGTGCATGATATTTGTCTGATGAATCTTGATGTTACCTTTGCTTTGGACCGAGCTGGAATCGTTGGCGAAGACGGTGCTACGCATCAAGGACTTTACGATATAGCATTCCTCCGCACATTGCCGAATATGGTGGTCATGGCACCCAAAGACGAAAATGAATTACGCCATATGCTTAAAACCGCTGTTGAGCATAAAGGTCCTATAGCTATGCGTTATCCTAGAGGGGCTGGATTGGGAATTCCCCTGGATGCGAAAATGAAGGTGTTGGAAATAGGTAAAGGCGAAGTGGTTAAAGACGGCTCCGATATCGCTATCTTTGCTTACGGTCACACGGTGGACTGGGTAATGCAAGTTTCCGCTATGTTGGAAAAAGAAGGTGTTAGTGTTGCCGTAATAAATGCACGGTTTGCCAAGCCGGTGGATAAAGAACTGATAGTTCAATATGCCAACAGTGTGCGTTGCCTTATTACGACTGAAGAACATTCTTTGAAGGGTGGGTTTGGGTCTGCTGTTCTTGAAGCACTTCAGGAAGAACAAGTTTGTGCCATACCCGTAAAATGTATTGGGCTGGATGATATGGTTCTGGAACACGGTTCTCCTTCACAGCAGAGAAAAGACCTGAAACTAGACCCTGAAGGAATGTTTGAAACCATTATGACGTTCTATGGATCGGTTGCAGAAATGGTGGATTCAGGGAGTGGGGAAAAGCGGGTTTCAGGCAATGGCAAAAAAGCGGTTGGCACTAACGGAAGCAAGCCTGCCTACTCCGGTAATGGAAAAAAGCGTGATCTAACTGTTAAGCAAACTCTGAATGGCTAGAACTTCCCATGTAAAACGCTCCACAAGCGAAACTCAAATTGAAGTCAAGTTGAATCTGGATGGTTCCGGGATTCAGGAAATCGAAACTCCTGTACCCTTTCTCGATCACATGCTTTCGCAGTTGGCAAAGCATGGCTATTTCGACCTGACCATTAAAGCCCAAGGCGATACACATATAGATTTCCATCATACCGTTGAAGATGTTGGGATCGCAGTGGGCCAGGCTTTTAAAGAGGCGTTGGGAGATAAAAAAGGCATCCGCCGATTTTCCGAAGCCAATGTACCCCTCAATGAAGCACTGGCACAATGTATCATTGATATCAGTGGTCGCACCTTTTTTGTGTTCAATGTTGAGTTGCCCAAAGCCAAACTCGGAGAGTTCGATGTCGAGTTGGTCTCCGAATTTTTTCAGGCATTTTCTGCCAACAGTGGCATAACACTCCATTTAAATTCCCCATACTGGAATAACTTGCATCATATCACCGAAGCCCTGTTCAAAGCATTTGCACGGGCATTGGACTCTGCTTGTTCACTCGATTCACGAACCAGTGAGGTGCCTTCGACCAAGGGAACCCTTTAGTTGATCGCAATTATCGACTATGGAATGGGTAACCTCCGTTCCGTGCAAAAGGGTTTTGAAGCTGTCGGTGCCGAAGCCATTGTAACCAGCGATTCAAAAAAAATACTTTCCGCGAGGTCTGTTGTTCTGCCCGGTGTTGGTGCATTTAAAGCCTGCATGGATAACCTGGAAAAATTTGATCTCATTGATACGGTCAAACAGTCGGTGAAAAGCGGCAAGCCGTTTCTGGGGATTTGTCTTGGGCTGCAACTTCTTTTTAGTCAAGCAGAAGAGTTTGGTTCGGTGTCTGGGCTGGATATTCTAAAAGGAAAGGTAGTTGGATTTAAAGATGCACCTAATTCCGGTGATCCGCTTAAAATCCCGCATATGGGTTGGAACAATGTGGAAGTAAAACCCTCTCACCCGCTATTCGATTCGGTTCCCAATCAATCCTATTTTTATTTCGTCCACTCTTACTACGTTGTGCCGGAAGATAAGACCGCCGTTGCGACCACTACGAATTATGGAATCGATTTTGTTTCAGGAATCCATCACGAGAATATCCACGCCTTCCAGTTTCATCCGGAAAAAAGCCAGCAACTTGGACTCACCGTCCTCAGAAATTTTTCGAGACTTTCTTCTTAAAGGCATTTGCTGTGAACCCTGTCTCTGACCGGTCTGGTCATTTTATGCGTGGAATCTTATTGTCTGTTGTCACATCCCTGTTATGGGGAATGTTGCCGATCATCTTGAAGATTTCACTGCAAGGATTCACCATTGGCACAATTGCCTGGTTCCGTTTCTCATTAGCATTCCTGCTTCTGGGTCTTTTTCTGCAATTTAAAGGCAGTCGTCCTTTAAACATTCTTCGCAAACCACCTTGGATGGGAGTTTTTGGCGGACTGTGTTTGACAGCAAACTACTATTGGGTCACTTTGGGAATAGAGATCAGCGGTCCGTCCAATATGGCTGTGTTGATTCAAACAGCATCCGTATTTCTTGTTCTGACAGGTGTGTTCGTTTTTCGCGAGAGGTTGACCTTGCGACAGATTTTGGGAATGTTTGTTGTCGCCGCCGGACTAGTTTTATTTTTCTTCGATCAGCAAAGCCGGGTTGCCATGAACAGCGATTATTATTTTGCCGATTTCCTCATTATCATGGCGGCAATGGTGTGGGTGGGCTATATGATCTCGCAAAAATTCCTCAGTCGGGAACACGGTGCTCAGTCTCTTAATTTTCTAGTCTATACAGTGGCAACCGTAACGCTGGTAGGGGTGGTCGAATGGTCGGAGTTCGCATCGGCAGGATTTAATGCATGGTGGGCTCTTGTATTTTGCGGGATCAATACATTGGTTGCCTACGGAGCACTGGCCGAAGCGGTGAAATGTATACCTTTGGCTCTGATCAGCGTTATTATTTCCCTCAATCCATTGATCACTCTTATCGGAATGGAAATTTTGCCTGCGATGGGGTTTGCAAATTTACAACCCGACCCAATCGGCATGGTTGGTTATTTTGGAGGAGCGATTGCAGTTACCGGCGTAGCTCTGGTTGTATACAGGTCTAATTCTTAATAGGGATTTTCTAATTAAGCCTTAACACCTGTAATCACACCTGTGGGCATTGCTTCTACTCGAAAGTAGCGAATATCGGAAACCCCAGCTCCTTTAAGCCAATTGATTTTTTCGTGTACTGGGTGCGCCCGTCCTCCTTCGGTTAGCATGCCGATGTTGAGGCTGAACAACGTATCGTCCAAGGGTCCGGTCTGGTCTGCATCGGTGCAGAAACCATGTAGCACGATGCGTCCCCCAGGTTGTAACGCCTTTACGGATTTTGTGACCAGTGTTTTCCCCATATCGGCATCATACATATGGAGAATATTTGCCATCAATACAAGGTCGTATTGTGAATCGCCAAGGTCATCTTTATGGAAATTGCCAGGCTTAGTTCCAACGCGTTCCCCCAGTTCGTATTTTTCGATATAGTTTTTGGCTACTTCCAGAACAGGGGGAATGTCGAATACGGTTGCCCTCAAATGCGTGTGTAGTTTGCACCATTCCAGCGCATAGGTTCCTGGTCCGCCCCCCACATCCAGCATGTTTTTTGCGTCACCGATGGGAATCTCACGGGCGATCATCCATGTGGCTTTAAGTGCTTTGTCGTGCATGGCATCGGTGAAGGCACGCATTTTATGGGGATCGCCTCCCAACATTTCCATAATACTTTTGATGAGAATTCCAGACTTGATAAATGTTGCCAACTGACCCCAAACAGGATAAAGATCTGCGGAAAGCTGTATCCACTGCTGCATGGAATGGCTGCCGCCAGTGACGAGATAATCCTGTGCTGCTTGCGGCAGGTGGTATTTGTCATTTTCTTTAGTGATAATCTCAAGTGAGGTGAGGGCGTTCAGCAATCGCTCGGTCGCTTCCGGGTCAAGATTGCAGTTTTCGGCAACATGTTTTGCGGTGACAGGTTGCTTGAGTTGGTCAAAGACTTTCAACTCGTTCGCGGTGATGACCACGCATGCAGGTTGAAACCCCTGTAGTATCTTGCTAATCGCCTTGTCTGTTTCCATTTTTTTATCCTATTGCGAACAAATTTTAACTGCGGTTATTGGACTTCATCGCCCTGTCGATTTCGCGGTCAGATTCTTGTTTCTTGAGCGCGGCGCGTTTGTCGTATAGCTTTTTGGATTTGGCGATGCCGAGGTTCACTTTTGCTTTGCCATTTTTGAAATATACTTTTAAAGGGACCAGTGTGCAGCCTTTTTCCTGAGTTTTCCCGATAAGTTTGTTGATCTCTTTTTTGTGTAAAAGCAATTTGCGTTTCCGCATGGGGTGATGGTTGAACTGAGTTGCGGGAGTATAGGGGTCGATATGAAAATGATTCAGCCAGGCTTCTTCACCATTGATGGTGGCGTAGCTGTCCACCAGATTGGCTTTGCCATTTCTTAATGATTTTACTTCGGTGCCTCTCAATACCAGCCCGGCTTCGAAGGTGTCTTCGATGGTGTAGTTGTGGCGTGCTTTTTTATTTTGGCAGACGATTTTTATGCCTTCCGTTTCGTGTGTTGTCATAGGAACTGTAGTTTTAAAATATAAATTTGAAGGTTTTTTCGGGCTGTGGAATTTTTAATGTCAGACCTGTTTTATTTTAATTTAAGAGTGACTGACTGTCCTGTTTTAAGTTTGAGGTTTTTTTCTGCACTGGAATCGCGACAGAAAACTTCAACCTGATCCCAACTGTTGAGAATAGCCCCAGTCTGACCGGGGTTGACTTGAAAATAACCGGTGACGAGTCCATCTATTCTATTCTTACCGATCTTGAGTTCTATTGTATCGGATGATGTAAAGGTTTCGCTTATTAATTCTGCGGATATGCTTGTGGTGGCGTTTCCGAACCGATCGATATAGATGATTTCACCTTTGATGCTTTTGCTTTTTTTTGTGGTTTCCGGTGGCTCTAGTCGGGTTGGTTTTAGAATGCGCGGTCCCATTTTAGAGGCGGCAATGCCGGTGGCGATCCATGCGGCTACAGGAGCGAACAGGTCGCGTCCGTGAAAGGTGTTGGAAATATTTTTCAAAAAGTATTTTGGATTATTCAATTCATAAGCTCTGGATTTAGGACCTAAAGCCGAGGTGAGGACTCCGTTATCGGGGCCTATGAATGTCTGGAATTGCGATTGCACGACGATGGGCTTTTTGCCAACGGGGCCTCGCCCCTCTGTAATCAAAGAAAGGTTGGATGTTTTTGGCGACTTGTTCAAAACGGGTCCGCCTACACCTGGGTCGACGACAACGATATGGATGGTTTTTCTCGGATACCAGGGATAGGTCGCGTTCAGAACTTGGGATGCTTGGAAGATGTTCTGCGGATGGATATTGTGGGTGATGTCAACAATATGAGCTTCGGGTTCGATATTAAGAATAACCCCCTTCATAATGCCAACGAAAGGGTCATCGAGTCCGAAGTCGGTGGTGAGTGTTATGAGAGGGCGCATCCTTCAACATGGTCTCCTGAAACCTGTTGCAGAGTTACGGGTATCAATCGGTTTTTAAGTGAATCGGGTCCGTTCAGGCTGATAGGAATATAGTTATCGGTATGGCCTTTTAGTTTGCCGCTTTTTCTGTCGCGCTGGTTTTCTATGAGTACGGTTGCTGTTTGATTGAGAAATTTATTTTTTAATTCCAGGCTTTTTTCTGCGACCAATTGAGTGAGAATTTTATTACGCTCTTTTTTAATATTTCCGGGAACATCGTCTTTATAGTCATTGGCTTCGGTTCCACGCCTTAGCGAATAAGAAAATACATGCAGGTAAGAGAAAGGGAGTTCTTCGATTAGTTTGCGGGTGTTTTCAAACGCCGCATCGGTTTCTCCCGGAAATCCTACAATTACATCGGCACCCAGTCCCAGATTAGGAATCGCATTGATAGCTCGACGGACTACATCTTTATATTGCTCGCTATTGTAGTTTCGGCGCATTCGTCGCAGAATTTCGTTGTCGCCGCTTTGCAAAGGAATATGCAGATGTGAGCAGAGTTTCTCCGTTTCGGCGATGAGCCGAATCAAGTCGCTGTCGATTTCCATCGGGTTGATCGAACTCAACCGGACTCTGAAATCACCGGGCAATTCGACAATATCGTGAACCAGGGAAGAGAATGTTTCTCCGGTATCTATCCCCCATGTGCCAAGGTTGATTCCTGTCAGGGTGATTTCTTTGAAACCGATATCAATGGCTTCCTGGATATTGTTAAGGATATTTTCTCGGTTGTCACTGATGGATTTACCGCGTGCTCGAACGACGGTGCAAAAAGAACATTTCTCATCGCAACCGGTTTGAACTTTTATGAAAGCCTTGGTCATGCCTTGAAAGTTTTTGACAGGGATGGTTCTGAAAATCCTTTTTTTATGGATGTCCGACATCACGATTTCGGTAGCTGTGGATTTTTGCCATTGCCTGTCAGGGTTTAGCAGCTTGCTTTTTAGCAGTTGTGCAATTTCCAATTTGTCGGCGTTGCCCAGTACGATATCGAGTCCGGTCAGTTCAGAGGCTTCTTCTGGATTCAGTTGTGCATAGCATCCAGTGAACACCACCAAAGCATCTGGATTGAGGGTGAGGGATTTTTTAACGGCGAGCCGGGAACTGGCATCACTTTTTTGTGTGACGGTGCAGGTGTTGATGACATAGGCATCGGCTTTTTCTCGCTGACCGACCATGACAAACCCTTCCTTTTCAAGAAGAGTTTGCATCTCAGCGGTATCGTGCTGGTTGGTCCGGCACCCTAATGTGATACAAGAAACTTTCATGTAAAAATTCGGATAATGTTTTTAGAGGAAAAGTAAAAATAACTATAATGCGTTATTATTTACTTTCATTTTAGACCAGAGGGTGGAAAGTAAGCAACCTGTAATTATATGACTTATAAAGAGAAACAAGTCCTTGCTTGACCGGGTTTGAGGAGTTTGCTAATATCCACGAATTCAAGCCACGTCAAACCTTGACCACGCCAAACCTTGGGAAGGATGTTGCGATTTTTTTCTTGGGATAAGAATGGATTCTTCGACAATGCAGAACACTCAAAAAAAAGTACATACGTTTCTTGAAAAATGGCTCGACAAATCCATTAAGCAATATGTGGGTGCAATGGATGAACAAAACAACGGTCATCTGCATGAGTTGATTATGGGAGGCATTGAAAAACCGCTGGTTGAGATTGTTTTAAAAGAAACCAACGGCAACCAAACACAAGCGGCAAATATTTTGGGCATCAACCGTAATACTTTGAGAAAGAAAATTGCGGAATACGAAATTAAATGCAAGAGCAAGACCTGACAGTAATCATCCTCGCGGCGGGCAAAGGATCCCGCATGCAAACCTCCCTCGCCAAAGTCCTTATACCCATTGCTGAAAAACCAATTCTTGAGTACGTTCTTGATATTGCAGAAAAATTGCATCCAGCTCGAACTATTGTCGTTATAGGGCATCAGGCCGATCAGGTACAGGAAACATTTTCCAAGCGCGGTCTGGAGTTTGTATTGCAGAGGGAACAGCTGGGCACCGGGCATGCGGCCCGACAAACAGAACAGGTGTTGAACGATTTCAAAGGTAATGTTTTGGTGCTTTGCGGGGACATGCCTTTAATAAAGACGGAGACCCTTGAGAGGCTATTGCAACAGCATAAGGAAGTGGCAGCAAAATGCAGTATTTTGACACTCAAGAGTGAGGCGAAACACGACTTCGGTCGTATTATTCGTGATGTCGATGGATCGATATTAAAGATTGTTGAGCACCGGGATGCTTCTGCCCAAGAGAAAATTGTTGACGAATTCAACTCAGGGGTATACTGTTTCGATAAGGAATTGTTTTTTAAAGCCTTATGCTGTCTCAGCGATGATAATATTCAGAAAGAATATTATTTGACCGATACATTAGAATACGCAATGAAAAATGGATACCCCGTGGCATCGGTGCAAACAGAGGATACCGATGAAATCTTTGGGATAAATTCTCCCGAAGACTTGAAGCGGGCAGAGAAGTTGCTGGAAAATTAACGCCCATCCGCAATATAGAGCATTGCCTTCCAACCGAGATTTTCTAAATGAAAGCCATCATTTTAGCTGCAGGTAAAGGTTCCCATCTCAGTCCTTTTTCGGACACTCGTCCGCAACCGATGATCGGTGTTGCGGGTCGGACTATTCTTGATAACTCTCTTGAGTTGTTAAACAGCTCAGGTATCAATGACATCTTTGTTGTGGTGGGACATAAAAGAGACAAGCTGATCGATGCGCTGCGAGAGCATGACCATGATGGATTAAACATTCATTGTGTAGGGCAAAAACAAAACCGTGGGATTGGAAATGCGGTTATGCAGGTTAAAAGTAAAATTTCTCCAGGAGAATATTTTCTACTTCTATATGGAGATATCCTTACTGCGGATAATATTTTCAGCAAGATTCAACAATCTTTTCACGCTTTCAAATGCCCTGTAGCTTCTATCTGCCTGCCGCCTTCCAATGAACAGTTTGGAAATGTTTTTCTCAACGCACAGATGGAAATCACGAAAATCATTGAAAAACCGAAGAGTAACAACCTTGGCAACTATGTTCTTGCGGG
>WASW01093577.1_pt1 | contig 35644 bp, 43 predicted proteins | sample 5698521 | NCBI WGS metagenome assembly WASW01 (sample SAMN11175560, study PRJNA528189) | sponge metagenome | isolation source: marine sponge | host: Leucetta | place: Antarctica: Western Antarctic Peninsula, King George Island | collected 2013-01
TGTATGTTGGTTCTGTATTGTATCTGTCAACATAACTCTGTGGATCTTTTGTTTCATCAACAAATGATGCAATTCCTAACTCTTTCGGTTCAGACACAATTGGTTCTGGTTCTGTAGTAGTTGGTGCAGTTGTAGTTGGTGCAGTTGTAGTTGGTGCAGTTGTAGTTGGTGCAGTTGTAGTTGGTGCAGTTGTAGTTGGTGCAGTAATTGGTTTGTCAATAACTGTTACTGCAATAGTTTCTCTGTCTTCGAGTATGCCTGCTTTTACTATTATATCAAAAATATATCCACCTGCTTGTGTGTTAGTTGGGGTCCAAGAAAATACACCTGTGTCTTTGTTAATTGTTGCACCATTAGGTTGTTTTTCAAGACTGAATTGCTCATCTGTAATTTGAGAATCTGTTATACTTGCTGTAAAACTTAGTTTTTGTGTTTCATCTACTTGTTTATTTACAATTGAATTTAAAATCACTTCATAGTCTGGTAGTATGGTGGCGATTCCATTGTCATATTTAATTTTAATTATTGTTCCCTCAGTTGGTTGTTGATATTCTGTAAACACAGTAATTGTGTATGTTCCTTCTCTATCAAACAAAGCATCTGCATCAACTGGTGTAAAAGTAAATGTTCCTCCACTGGCATATGCATTTCTGTTTAATGATTCACCCTTAGGTCCTTTCATAGATGCAACTAACAAAATCCCTCCTTCATCATCTATTGCCCCGGAAATAGTAAATTTATCATCAATTGAAAAATTAGCCTTGTCAATTGTGACATTAGTTACATCTGCATGAATTGGAACAACCATTAGAATAATTAACGAAAATACTGCAAATAGTCCTAGATTTGTTCTCATAATAGTACCTTTACAGTACAGTCTTTTAAAAAATGTGTATAATTTCTTCCAGAGTATTGCAAATAATTATTCACAACATTTAGAGATCTAGTAAGAATCGCATGTAAACACCATCGTCTTGTCTTATCTCCATATCGTAAAATGTTGGGGCTTTTATTTCCACTTTGAAATTATGTTTTTTCACATCTAATGTTTCTCCATATGCAGTTGCATTGATTTTATAGCCTTCCTTTACTTCAATGTCAAATTCTAGTCTTTTAATTGCAAATCCTTCTGTAATGAGAATAAATGGTATTTCCTCTAGCCAACTAAACAAAAGATAGTATAGGTCTTTTCCATTGGCAGAGAATACCATCTGTCCTTTTTCTTCTACTTTGTCTTGGTCTAGAGTTAGATTGATTTCTGCATCAGCTGCTACTGCAAATGCTTCTTTGAGATTCTTTGCAGTGACTTCGATAATGGCATCAGTTGCATGATCTAAAAATTTGTAACTCAATTGAAAATTTATATTCTATCTGATTATTAATTTAGGTGGTTTATTCTGCTTTTTCATCTAATTGTATAATCCCAAACATGTTGCCCTCAGTGTCTGTACATTGTGCAAACCATCCAATTTTTAGAATTGCCATTTTTGGTATGATCAAATGCCCTCCATTCTCTGTGATTTTCTTTACAAATTTATCCACTGATGGAACGTTGATTGTGTTTGTCATTCCTATTTGACCTGGAATTCTTTTTGACATACCTCCATCAATTCCTGGCTGTTCTGTTCCAGTCTTTGCCATCCAGTAGTCCATTGGTCCGTCCCATTTCTCAAACTTCCAATCAAAAACTTTACTGTAGAACTTTTGTGCACGTTCTGGACTATCTACTGGAATATCAAAATGAGAAATTCTTGGCATTATTACTCATTAAATTATTTAAAAATAAGCTTTTATCTTTTTAGAATTCCAATATTTTAAAATTAGAATACAATCCTGATGTTGTTATGAAGGCAACTTTCTTTGATGGAAAAAATATGAATTATGATGAGAATTACCATGATCCTGCTCCTGGTGAAGTATTGGTTAGAGTAAGTTTAGCTGGACTTTGTGGAACTGACCTTGAAATTTTAGATGGTTACATGGCATATGATGGGGTGTTGGGACATGAGTTTGTAGGAATTGTAGAAAAATCTAAAAATCCTGACTTGATTGGAAAGCGAGTTGTAGGTGAGATTAATGCTGGATGTGGAGTCTGTAAATCTTGTGAAAAAGGTATGGATAGACATTGTCCAAATAGAACAGTTCTTGGAATTTTAAAACGAGATGGTGCATTTGCTGAATATCTTTCACTACCTGAAAAAAATCTACATGTCATTCCTGATTCAATAACTGATGAGCAGGCTGTATTTATTGAACCATTAGCTGCTGCTTTTGAAATTAAAGAACAGGTATCATTACAATCACAATGGAGTGTTGCAGTAGTTGGAGATGGACGACTAGCCCAATTAATTATTCAAGTTTTAAAATTAACATGTCCTAATTTAACATGCTTTGGAAGACATCCAAGTAAACTTGAGAGTCTGGTGAATATTGGAATAAAAATAAAAATTGGCATTGAACCCTCTGATGAACAATCTTTTGATTTGGTAGTAGAGGCAACCGGAAGTAATTCTGGATTTGGAGATACTATGAAATTAATCAAACCACGCGGAATTGTAATACTGAAATCAACTATAGCATCCAGGGAAAACCTTGACTTGACTCCAACTGTAGTAAATGAAATTACATTAATTGGATCCCGTTGTGGATTATTCAAACCTGCAATAGATGCACTAGCATCAGGAATTGTTTCAGTTGACTCTATGATTGATTCTACTTTCCCATTGGAGGAATTTTCAAAAGCAATTCAACATGCGAAAAAACCTGATACATTGAAAGTATTTTTGAAACCATAACGTTTCAAAACTTTAGGCACAAAATGTGCCTGTGAAAATCTCTCGTAAGGTAATTTAGTAAGATTTTATTCTCAGAAGCAAATGGAGCCATTTGATTCTTTTTTGATGTGGATTGCAGAATTTCTAGGAGATCATCTCTATGAAGGGATATTCTTAGCAGCATTACTTGAAACCATAATTCCGCCAATTCCTACATTGGCAATATTTCCGACTGCTGGATTTCTAGCATCTCAGCAAGGTGTCACTTTATTTGGTTTGATCCCGATGATCATACTTGGTGGAGTCGGTGCAACTATTGGAACATCTGCAACCTATTTCATTGCACTAAAACTAGGAAGAGTTGTTTTACTTCGTTATTTGAAATTTGTTAAGATAAATGAGAAAAAATTAGAACGAGTTGAAATTTGGTTTGAAAAATACGGTGACAAGGCAGTATTCTTGGGAAGAATGGTTCCAGTAATGAGGGAAATGATTTCAGTTCCTGCCGGGTTACTTAAAATGAAAATTCTAAAATTTGTTACATACACTTTTGCTGGTTCTCTAGTTTGGTCTACTGGAACTATACTGTCTGGATATTATTTTGGTGAAACAATAGGTATTACTTCCAACACAGTCATTCCCTAGTAATGAAGAATTTCTGTTTCTAAAAACTGCCTAGAGTTTTCTGTTTCTTTTCATCCCAAATTAATTCCCGCATTCCAAGCTGCATTCTCAGTGAATTTGCAGTGGCAGGACCAAATCCTTCAAAATGATTGTTTGCCATTACCATTGCCACCGGAATATCTTTGATTTCTTGGAGTTTTTGTGCCCAATTAACAATCAATTTTTCTTTATTTTTGGAAACTTTACCAAACTCTGAATCTGGAATGGACCTGTCTCCAATCAATCTTACATAAAGATAGTCTGCTGTAATTGGCATTGGGTTATTCACTCCTGCAACATCATTCCAAACAAGACAATGCTTGTTTTGTTTTAGATATGTAATCGCATCTTGTGAAAACCATGATTCATGTCTTCCTTCAATTGGATATAGAAAATCATCTGGCAGTAAATCAAAGAGTTCTCCTAATCTTGGTTTTGCCTCCTCAAATGACAATGATGGAGGTAGCTGCAAAACAAGTGCTGAAATCTTTTCATGAATTGGGGATAATGATGCCAAAAATGAAAAAACTTCAGAGTTTACTCTGTCTAATCTTTTTTTATGTGTGATTGCAGATGGAAATTTTGCTGTAAATCTAAAATGTAGTGGAGTATCTTCATTCCATCGTCGTACAATTTCCTGTGCAGGAATTCTGTAAAATGTAGAATTTATTTCAGTTATTTCAAAAAGCTGAGAATAATATTTGAGCCATTGGGAATTCTTTAGATTTCTAGGATAAAATGTACCTGACCATCCTTGGTAACTCCATCCAGTACAACCAACTTTGATATTCATAGTTTTTGCTGTAATTTTAAAATTTGAATTCTATTATACTTTGATAATCTCATAATTGATTATACATTGAATAATCTCATTAGTTAGTATGATGTTGAAAATTGTTTTAATATCCAATAGGAAACGAGGTATAGTGGAAAACTAGACGAATTTTAGATACTTCTATCCTTTTCATGTTTTCCTATTCCTATCTGCCCACTTCCTCAAAGTGCCCTTTGAATTTCAGCAGGTATGACAGTCCTCGCCATGTATTCTGTGTAAAAATAAAATTTAAAGAATTCTAGTATAATTCTTAAAATTCATTTAAATTTATCAAAAAATACTCATAAATTTACATGATCCCACTGATCTGCTTTATTATTCAATATTGCCTATAGTTACTGAAGACAGAGTTTGGATATTCATACACAATATCCTATTGTCGTGTTGCATGCCAATGCATCCCTGCTTGGCATTGTAAAGGATACTCCGTAGAAAACTCTTGTCTTCTATTTTCTTAAATTTCAAATCTTTACAGGGAGTTCAATAGTGAATTGGGTTATTTTGTTAATTTTTTTGCCTTTGCAAATACTGTAGACCACTGACTCCAAACTAGTCTACCTGTCTGTGTGTTTTGTTTTGATGGATGATAAGATGTTAGAATTTTGAATCCATCATATGTGAATAGTTTGTTATGACCAAATTTTTCTGGTTTTACTTTGTACAATTTACAAGTGGCATCATATGCTATTTTTCCAAGACATAAAATTATTGTAATATTTTTTAGAATTTCTTTTTCCTGCTCTAAATAATTAAAACATGTTTCCATCTCTTCTCTTGTTGGTTTATTTTGTGGTGGCGCACATCTAACTGCAGCAGTAATGTATGCATTATTCAAAATCATTCCGTCATTAGCAGTTTGACTAGTAGGAATAGATGCAAATCCATATTTGTGCATTACCTTGAATAACCAATCCCCTGATGAATCACCTGTAAACATTCTACCTGTTCTGTTTCCTCCATGAGCTGCTGGTGCCAATCCAACAATTAGCAGTTTTGCATTTACATCCCCAAACCCTGACAATGGTTTTCCATAGTATTTTTCTTCTTTGAACCGTCTCACCTTATTTTTTGCAACATCTCTGATGTATTCAGATAGTCTTGGACATTTTTTGCAGCTTGCAATTTTTTTGTTTAGTGTAACAATTGATTTGGTAGCCATATCTGAAAATTAAACTAGTTTTTTTAAAATATTAAAAGCTGCACTATGTCTTTCAGGTGTAATCCAAAGTCTTTTGTAAATTTTGTAATCAGTTTCTAAAACAATTGCTTTGCTCTTTGTAGGACGTGCTGCATCAAAATGAAACCAATCTCTGAAATTATTTGTTCCAGATATTCTGAGTCTTCCTGAAAACCCCATCTTTTTTTCTGAGACTTTGTTGATGTGGCTAATCATCACATCTTTTTTGCCCCATGGCAATACCCATGATTTGAATTGAATTTTATCTTCAAAAATTGACAGATGCTTGTCTGAATAGAGAGTTTTGGCCATAGTAATTCATTTCCAGTTTTTATGAAAATCTATCCATAAAGACTATTTTGTCCAATGGTAACTGTCCTCCCCGAGGCATTGCAGGCTTTGTCTGCTTTCCAACTGCAATTAGCATAGAAATTATGTGATTCTCTGGAAGTTTGATAATATCTGCTACCTTCTCCGGATCATAGCCTATCATTGGGTTTGAATCATATCCCATTGCTTTTGCTGCAAGCATTATGGTTTGAGCTGCAATTCCACAAGAACGCATTGCCTCATCTCTTTGCAATTGGTCTTTTCCTTCGTAAAATGGTCCCATTGCTGGTACCAAAAACTCTTGAGCTTCTTTTGGTGCATTTACCCAGTATTGAGAAGGATTATCTTTCCATGATTTTAAATCAGCACAAACTACAACAAGTAATGATGAATCGGTAACTTGAGCTTGATCCCAAGATGCTGCACGAATTTGTTTTCTAACTTCATGATCTTTGACTAAAACAAATCTCCAATTTTGCATATTAAATGAAGTTGGAGATAAAACTGCTAATGACATTAATTGATTAATTTCATCATCAGAAAGCTTATGATTAGAGTCATAATGTTTTACAGCACGACGCTCTTTGATTGCATCAAATGTATCCATGGATATTCAAATTGAATCTCTGTATTTATTGCTTGGAAAAAAATAAAAAAACTAGATTTAAAAAAATTCTAGTTGTGATTTTCTGTCAATAATGATCTTAACTTATTGTGTAGTTCTTGTTCTGATTTTGAACTCTGAACCGCTGATCTAATTTTCTTACCTATTGCTTCAACAATAATGTCTGCACCTTTGTCTAGTGTTGGCCCAAATGATTTTTCCAATTTTGCCTTGATTCTATCTTTTTTAGCTTCAAACATTGCTGCCATTGCTGCTTTGTGCCACATTATTTCGCCGAATTTGAGCATATCTTGTCCTGAACATGAGGGGCATTCGCAGCCACCGTCACATCCACAAGAACTTGATTCATTTTCACTAGTTGAGCATTGTGATCCGTTACATTCCATACATTTCACCTCCTGGTCTTTGAAGGGAGGTTAGAGTGAGAGTAACATTGCTTGGGGGGTTTGGCGTGAAGTTTTTTAGAACATACTTGAAAGTTTCTGTTCTTTTGTCGTTGTTTGTTGTTATTCTCATCTAACTTACCTAATGTAAGTAGATATCAATTCTATATTTATAGTAGAAAGTGAAATAATAGATATCAACTATCCTTTTGGTTACTATACAACTTAACTTCTATGGTGTTGTAGTTGTATCATGGGACAAATTTGTAAAGGTATCTGTATACGATACACTGGAGAAAAAATTGCTAATGGATTAAAATATTCTTCAGGATACAAACGATGTACAAATTGTTCATTATTTGTAAAAACTATTGAGATAAGATGCCCATGTTGTCATGCAAGATTACGAACTAGATCTAGAAATTAACTCAATACAACCATTGGTTTTTTAAAAACTTGTTTTAGTTTACGTGGTTTACCATCTTTGAACACTTTTTTTGCATAATGTTTCATTGAAAATGCAGCCATTTGACCTAATATTCCTATTAGATCATTTCCTTTTTTTGTTAATGTGTATTCAATTCTAATTGGAACTTCATCATACACTTTACGTGAAATGAGATCTGCTTTTTCCATTTCTTTTAATCTTGCAGATAATGTTTTTGGGTTTGAATCTTCAATATTGTCTAATAGTTGATTAAATCTAGTTTGTCCCATAATTGCCATGTTGCGAATAATGTGAATAGTAAATTTTTTACCAATAATTTTAAACGTATTATCAATCGGACAACATTTCATCATGTCTGCATTAGAACAATTCATCATTTCTGTCACAGAACAATTTGTTAACTCTGTTGTCATGTTTTGTTTTTAAGTTGAGTATATTTATGACTTACTTTACTATAGTTAATAGTAAATAGTAACTTACCTTTTCTATAGTTGATTACAGCTAATTCACTACTCGATTAATATAGTGTTTAGTATACTAACTATACAATGGATAGTTACTTTATAATTCAATGGAAATCTAGCCTCAAAAATGGTAAATTTACTGCTTATTGGATGAGAATATGACATTACAAGTCTTGCATAGGGACTCACTCAAACTGGGTGGTTTTGCAGGAATCAAAGAGCATCGTCTTGTAATTGATCCTAAAGTTTTTGGTAATACTGATTCAGGTGCATGGTCGGGGATTGGAAATTTTGTTTATTTGGCTGATGCAAAATTTGTTCCAAACGGTGAGACTCATTTACATCTTCACAAAGAAATTGATGTAATTTCTGTCATTGTTGATGGAAGAATCTCTCATGATGGAACATTGGGTGAAGGAAGTATTGTTGAGACAAATCATGTGCAAGTTCAACGTGCAGGTGGAGAAGGATTTGCACACAATGAAGTAAATCCTGATGTGAAAGAAAATAGAATGATTCAGATTTGGATTACTCCTGAACAATCAGGTGAACCTGCAGGATACAAATTGTATTCTTTGAAGCAAGGAAAAACTACACACGTTTATGGGGGATTTGATTCTGATGAGATATTTTCCAGTCATACTGTACTTGATGTTGGACTAGTTGATACAAATCAGAGCATATCTGTTAATGGTGAGTTTATTGCATATGTTACAACAGGTAGTGGAACATTAAATGGAACAAATGTTTCTGATGGTGATCTGATTCGTGGAACTGATTTAACATTTCAAGCTGATGAAAATTCACAAATAATTATTGTGAGGAAAATCTAAAGGGAAAAAATTATGGTGAAAGAAATAAAAAATTTACAGCAGTTTGAACAACAGGTTCTAAACTCTACCACTCCAGTCTTTGTTGACTTTTGGGCAGAGTGGTGTGGTCCATGTAGGTCCGTATCGCCTGTTGTAGAGGAGCTTTCAAATGAGTATGATGGCAAAATAGATTTTGTAAAGATTAACGTTGATGAAAACAGCGAACTTGCACAAAAATATAACGTCTTTAGTATTCCTACGCTTGCTATTTTTAAAAATGGTAAAGTAATATTCAAAAAAGTGGGATCTTCTACAAAAGAATCCTTCAAAACAATGATAGATAGTTCATTGAACTAGTCTTCCTTTTTTTTAATTTTCTTCAGAATGTCTGTCAAGATTAATCCCTACATTTGATGATTCTAGGCATAAATTTACCAAAAATTGTCTCATTTGTAATAAAAGATCCTACACTTTGTACCGACAGCCTTTATATCCAAAAAACTCGAAAAGTCACAATGAAGAGTACACAACTTCTAAGTGTTGTTTTATCACTAATTATGGTGTTTGGAGTATCTGCAGGTTCTGCATTTGCACAAACTGATGATGTAGATGATACCTCAATCGAAGTAGAGATTGAAAATAAAATCGAAGCTGAAATGGAAGAAGTTGAAGATGCAACTGATGAAGAATCCGATGGTGATGTAGATGCTACCAGAGATGGTGTACACTACAATCTTGAAGAAAGACTGGCACATTTCTGTGACATGTCTGAGCAAGAAACACGTCAATTCTTTGAGGATCATCCAAGACTTGCACAATTCTCAGAAAGACTATCAAATTATTGTGATTTGACTGACTATTCGAGGGATAGCAAGATCAAAGACTTTATCAGAATCAATATCACAGATGAAGATCGAGAAAAAGTTAGAGAACATGTTAAAGAATACATCCGAGATGAAAATCATGGTGGAGATGTTGACATAGACTTTGGCGAAAAACTCGTTGCATGGTGTGAAATGACTGATGAGGAAAAAAGTGTAACTGCTGAAGAATATGGTAAAACAGAAGACCATGTAGCTAAGGCAGATAGATATTGCACTTTGGATGAATCAGACAGAGCAGACTTTATTGTTGAACACAGAGAAGAATTCAAAGCTCACATGAAAGACCGTATGATGAACAAAGTCGATGATAAACATCACAAGATGGATTATGATAGACTATGTGCATTAGCAGAGTCTGATCGTGCAGCAGAAATTGATGATTCTGAAAAACTTGAAAAACTCTCCAATTGGTGTGAAATGAGCACTGAAGAAAGAGAGGATTACAAGAAAGAACATCATGGAGAGATGAAAGAAAAAGTCCATGACAAAGTTATGGACAAAGTTCATGAAGAAAAACGTGAAATGAAAATGAAATTGTCTGATAAATCTGACAGACTCAAAGCAATGATTATGAATAATCATGACATTTCTGATGAGAAACGAGCAGAAATCAAAGCAAAATACATAGAAAAACACGGTGATTTGACTGATGAGAAAAAATCTGAACTTAAAACAAAGTTTGCAAGTTATATGAAAACCATGAAACACAAACTCTCTGATGAACGTAAATCTGATATTCACGATAGACTAGCTGAGATGAAAGCCTTCAAGGCAGAACTCCGCGAAAAAGCATCTGATATGACTGACGAGGAAAAACAAGAACTTAGATCAGAATTCATTGAACAGGCAAAAGACATGCAATTAGCATGGATTAATCCACGTACACAAATGACTGTTGGAATAGATTCAGCAGAAGTAGAATGTCGTGAAGGATTTAGCCTAGTAATGAAAGCATCAAACGGTGTTGCAATGTGCCTTAAAGCAGATTCAGCATTAAAGATGATAGATAGAGGAATTGTAGTTCCTGCTAACTAATTTTTTTATTTTTTATTTTAATTATTGAATCTCTTCTGGCTTATACCGTCCTGTTATCAAAATAAGTGCAATCACCATCTGCTTCATTCTATTTTTTTTAATTCTTGTATTTTTAATTCAAGTTCTTTTACTATTTTTTTCAACTCTATATTTTCATCTCTTAGAGAATCTCTTTCTCTAGTGAGTATTTCATTAAGATCCATTGGTTATTCTACAATAATTTTAAACTTAAAGATATTAAAGTCTAGAAAAATGGGGAAATTCCAACAATCTAGAACATAATTATACAGAATGTGCATATTTGTCTAATTTTATTCTGAGTGTTGTATGAATTTAAGATGATTGTAATTTGGATTCTACATTTTTCATAATATACTCATGATCCCATAAAATGTAATTGTTGCATTAATAATTACTATGACTCCTTTTGTTGAATCTTTCATGACTAGAAATTATAAACTTAAGCTTGTTGTAAATTATCACTTGTGCTTACCTGCAAAACAGTACTTGCAGATTTTACTTTCAATCCTAGTATTTAGAAATGATATTTACTCATTAGTTAACCGTCCATGCTGCATCAAATTAAGTAATTCCTCATCGTTAATGATTTCAAAATTTACTTTACAATCACACTTGGAGCACTGGAAGTCAATTTTTAAACCTATTATTAGAATAATAAAATTATTCTTAAAAATACTTCCAGACTCATATAGAAATATCTTTTCCAGGAATTATCTTGTTGATTTTTGGAATGTCATGAATTTCTAGTCCTTCTAAATATTCATGCTGTTTTGAAACTAATTCTACATCACCAAATGAAATCAAAATTCTATCATTATGTTTTATTTTATAGAGATTAATGTTTGATTGAGATATTCCGTTTACTAAAAATGTCATAGAATTATTTTTATCAGTACAATATTGACTTACATCTTCTTCATAGATATACTCTATACACTCTGATGTTATCTTTAATCCAAATGACGCAAACAACATTTCCAATGGAACGTTAGTTGCATGTTTGTGAACTAGATATGAATTATCATTTTCAAAGTGTATGTATTTACTTTGAATCTGAAACTGTGGATGTGAAAAATCTAATTGATTATTATTTACATATACTGCCAATGCTGCATGTGAATGATCACTGCCAAACTTTCCAATTTTATAATGCTCTGCCATCTTCTCCTCCAGTGTCTTAAAACTGGTATTATCCAAAATTTGTGAATCAATCTCACTTTGGTTTAAAAAATAATACGAAAATACTCCTACAGCAACTAAAACAAAGGCTATTCCAAATATGGTAAGTAATTTCCCTTTTGGTTTTATTTCAGGTTCAAAATATGCAGAATTACTCTCCTCTATTCTTCCTGGGAGACTAAAATCAGAATCCTCTTTTGGTAAAACCTTCTCAGTCAAGTAATAACTACAGTCATTTTATCGTATAAATTTCAATATTCAGAATTATCTGTATTCTCCACCGCAATCACCAATGACATCAAAGAGATCATTTGCTTTTGCAGTTATGTTACCAATTGATGAAATGTCTTGTTCATCCAATTTTACATCAAAGACTTTGACATTGTCTTCTCTATGTTCAGAAATACCTAGTCTTGCACCAATTATTACTCCTGCGACTTGTGGTTTATCCAAGATAAAACGTGTTGCAACATTTGCAATACTACAATTGTGTTTTTGTGCAATTCCATTTAATACGGATAACAACTCTTGGAATAACTGCCATCCTCCCCATGCATCAATCATGTTCTTGTATTTTTGTACACTGGATGTAGTTAGATTACCTCTGTGTGGTTCATCAACTCCTAGGAATTTCTCTGAAAAAAATCCTCCAAGTAAAGTGCCATATGATAGAATCTTTATTTGATGTTTTGCAAAATATGGGGTCATTATCTTATCTGGTCTTTGATCTAAAATGGAATACTGAACCTGATTTGATACAATCTCATGTCCATGTTCTTTGATAATTTTGACTCGTTCTGTGTCAAAGTTAGTCAGTCCAATGTGTTTGATTTTACTTTCCTTTTGTAATTTTGATAAATTATCTAACCCATCAAGATAACTCATATCATTATAATCCCACCAGTGAAACTGTAACAAATCAATACAATTTGTTTTCATTTTTTGCAATGATTGCTCGATATAGTGAGTTACTATACTGCTACTCATTGGACCTGGATTTGGAACAAACTTTGTTAGTGCTTGAAATTTTTTCTCTATACCAATTTTTTCTCTAAATTTCCCAATCAAAGATTCTGCAGGACCGTAAATGTCTGCCAAATCCCATGTTGTAAATCCTGAATCTTGGTATTTTTCCATATCATTAATTGCTAGTTCTGAATCAATCTGACCATGACCTCCTGCAACTTGCCACATTCCATTAAGTACTCTACAAATTTCTAAATCTCCAAGAACTGTATTCTCAATTGGCATATGACAATACAATTTTTCTTTGGAATATAGTTTACTTGGCTAATATTGAGTGAAACATTAAGAGTTGTAGAATATTTTGGATCTAGTAAAAAGTGCAGAATTATTTGCAAAGAGTAAACATGCAGGACAATTCAGAGCAGATGGAACTACACCTTATTCAAAACATCTAGATGATGTTGTAAACAGACTCAAAAGTTTAGGTGTAATTGACGAGCAGATATTTTGTGCAGGATGGCTTCATGATACAATAGAAAAAACAGAAACAACTTTTGATAATTTGTATGAGCAGTTTGAAAGTGAAATTGCAGTATTGGTGTCTTCTCTATCAAAAGACATGACATTAACTAGAAAAAAAAGGGAGCGAGCATATGTAATTCAACTTAAAGAATCATCATTTAATGCAAAACTAATCAAACTATGAGATATTTCTGCAAACCTAAGTGATCTGAAAAACTATGAAGCATCAAAATCAAAGAAACTACGAATAGTTAAACAATTAAGAAATTATCTTAGCATTATCAAAAATGATATCATAAGAAATACAGACTATCCATATGTCCAGTCTCTTATAGAAAGTACTAATGTAATTTTTGTAAAGTTTGGTCAGAGACCAATATCCGTCCAGTTAAAATCCTAAATTAGCCTCAAACCAATTCAAAAATCTTAAATTTATAAATTTCCTAGTATATTTATGAGTGAAAATAAAGACTTTGAAATTTTAGATAAACTAAACAACAAATATTTTACAGAACTTGAGACTTCTGTTCCACATATTCAACAAACCCTATTTGATTTACAAAATGAATTCTACAAGACATGGAAAAATGCAATTACTGCAAATACCACACTATACAAAGAATTTTTAAATAATTCAGGATCAGCATTTCCAAAGTCTGCACAAGATCTTGTAGAAAATGTGAGTGAGGAGGCTTTAAAATTTCGCTCTATATACAATAAACTTGCAATATCAAATATTGAATCTATAAAAAATACTTCAAAGACATGGAATGATAATGCTGAAACATTTGTGGATTTGAACAGAAAAATAATGCACTATTGGCTATCTGTGTTTTCTTCAAAAAGAAACTAGTCTAATACCACTACAGCAATTATTGCTACAAGACTAAAAATCATGGCAACTATTGCATACTTGCTTTTCTCACTCCATCCTTCTTTTACGGTAACTTTCATGATGTATTCTTCAAATCTTTTGTATTCATTTATGCCTATTGCTAGTTATCACAGAAATATCTAAATCACTACTATCTAACAAAGAATCATCTTGGAATTACCACGTGGAATGAAAGACTTTGAGGTAAAAGAAAACACAAACATTGAACACGTTAGGTCTCATTTTAAGAAATTATCAAACTTGTATGGATTTTTATTTATGGATCCATCTCCAATTGAACTATTATCTACACTAGAGACAAAGTCTGGTCCTGGAATTAGAGATGAAATTTATTATTTCAAAGACAAAGGAGACAGAGAAGTGGCATTACGTTTTGACTTTACAATGGGACTCACAAGGTATGCAACTGCCCAAAAATCAATGAAGCTTCCAGCAAAAATTTCAGCATTTGGAGGGGTGTTTCGATATGATGAGCCACAAAAAGGAAGATACCGATATTTTCACCAATGGGATATCGAAATTTATGGTAAGGCTAGCCTTGAATCAGAAGCAGAAATCATAGAAATTACATCCAGATTATTTGATTCCTTATTACTCAAGAATATCACAATTGACATTAATCACAGAAACCTTGTAGAGTCTTACATCAACAAAGTCTTTGATTCAAAAGAACCACAACTAGTTGCTGATATTTTACGTGCAGTAGATAAAATTGCAAAAAAATCAAAAGAGCAAATCCTAAAAGAATTTCAAGAAAAGGGCTATGCAACAGAAAAATTAGAAAAAATTTTAGAATTCTCACAAATTAAAGGCTCTATTGTAGACATAGAAAAGACATTTGATGTTTCACAACTAGAATCTTGGGATGAACTGAAACAATTAATCAACTCCCTAGAAAATAGAGGAGTTTCAAATGTTAGAATTAATTTTGGTATAGTTAGAGGATTAGACTACTATTCAGGTATAGTCTTTGAAGTATTTGATAAAAATTCTACTCTAGGTGCACTAGCAGGTGGCGGACGATATGATACACTAACTAAAGCGTTCAACAGAGAAGATATTGGTGCAACAGGAGTTGCGGGTGGAGTTGAAAGAATCATCTTAACAATGCAAGAGCAAAAAATAATTTCTGAATTAAAACAAAATAGAGTTGCCGTACTATACGTAAACGAAGAAATGCAAAAAGTTGCCCATTCCATTACATCATTATTAAGACTAAACAATATTCCAACTGATATTGATTTAGCAGGACGTAATATAAAAAAACAAATGGACATTGCAACAAATGCTAAATTTGCAATAATTGTTGGGCCACAGGAATTAGAAAATGGAAATGTTGTTCTCAAAGATATGGTAAATGGAACTGAGGGAACTATATCTTTAGAAAAACTAACTGAAGATCCAAAATCTATTCTTAATTTAGAAATGCTCTAGTTAACATCATAATTTCAGGACCACTAGTCATTGATCCTACAACCATACAATGATTATTTACCAAAATTCCAGACGAGACATATGGGACACCATTGTTTATGGAACTCGGCTCAATTTTTACGCCTAGAAAATCAGATATGGTCTTCATTTCTTCTTCGTTTGCTTCTGGATGGATTGCAGCGCCGGTTGCGTTTGTTACTAGAACAACCCCTGTCAGATTGAACCCTGCAATTTTTTTTTGCATTACCTCAACTCCCAAAACATCTGATATTGTTTGACAATCTTGTTTTGATAGCAAAGGAGATACAACTGCTCCTTTGTCATTGGCACAGACTACATTTCCAATTGCATTAAATTTAGTATCTAAAACTCCAACTTCTAAATCTGTTTCATCTTTTAGATAATCATATTCATTTTGATAAGCAGTATTTGGAAGTAAGATTCCTTTATTGTTCATTACTGACAATGCACCAATTAACCTGGTATTTGCAATGGCAGTATTGTAAATTTCTATATTTAGATATTCTGCAAGCTTGTCAGATTTGGTTTTAGCAAATCCCATTGGAACTAGACCAATGGTATCATTGACTGCAATGTACACTCCAAGGTTTGGTCCTCTATACACATCATACTTGATAATATCCATATCCAGAGTATTATCCCTTGATCGTTATGAACGTAAGGAATTTCCCCTTCCTAGTTGATCGGTTCTTTACTTGTTTGTTCGTATCTGAGCTATCTAGCTTTAAATAATAACTCTAAGAAAATTGTATCATGCCAATAGCAGAAAATTTTCCTGAAGGTCTAAAGCCATCTGGAAAAATCAATCTCGATGATGGAAATTTCCATATTATGTGGGGTCCAGGTAAAACTAAAAACACTGACGGCTCACCAGCTGAAACGTTAGGAGATGCAGAAGTTGTTGCAGCATATGCAGCAAGAGGCGAAGAACAAGTTCCTCTTGGTGTCAGCGGTACAATGGTTGCAGTAGATTGGGATTCTTGTATTGCAGATGGTGCTTGCATTGAGGCTTGTCCTGTACAAGTCTTCCAATGGTACAGAACTGAAAAAGATATTCCAGCTAAAGATATTGTTGGTCAAACCTTTGCAGGTACTGGCAGTGATGTAAAAGATGAACGCAAAGATCTTACAGATAAAGCAGATCCAATCAGAGAACATGATTGTATCTGGTGTATGGCATGTGTTTCAGTATGTCCACCAGCAGCTATCAAAGTTGATCAAGCAAATGTTGAAAAACATGAAAGTGCTGCAAAAACTTTGTAATTTCAGATACCTCGAACCTAAAAATTTTTAATTTTTCTATTTATTTCTAAATTTAGTCCCAACTAATTTTATCTAGCTTTAAATAATATTCTGAAATTATGTTATACATGGTAGATCTACAAATACCTGAAGACTTTTGTCTTAATGACGTAAAGCCTACAGGAAAAACAAGTCATTCCGATGGTGAAAATCTCCATTTTATCTGGGGTGACGGAAGATCCGATGGTGCAGCATTCTCAAACGAAGATGTAACGGCAGCCTATGCAGACCGAGGAGAAACACAAGTTCCTCTAGGAATTCATGGTACTACAGTTGCAGTCGATTGGGATTCATGTGTTGCAGCCGGTGCATGCATGAGTGTATGTCCTGTTCAAACCTTCCAATGGTTCAGAACCGAAAAAGATATCACCGCAGCAGCTTGTAAAGGTGAAACTTTTGAAGGTACTGGCTTGACAGAACAAGATGAAAGATTAGATTATACAGACAAATCACAACCAATCAGAGAACACGATTGTACAGTTTGTATGGCATGTCAAGAAATTTGTCCTGAAGGAGCTATTCGAATTGAAGCATCAAATCAAGAATGGCACGAGAAGGCCGCAGGAATATATGTTAAAATGCCATCTAGCGGTGGCGGACCTCACGCACACGATTAAAAAGAATTTTTTCTTTTTTTCTTATTTTTCTATTTTGCATCAACAGATTTTAACTGCTTTTCTACAATATTTTTTGCAGAGGTCGCCTAGCCCGGTAGGGCGCGGGCCTTGAAAGCCTGTGTTCGCAAGGACACGGGGGTTCAAATCCCCCTCTCTGCGCTTTAATTTTCTACTCTAGCTAGTTCTGCTAACATTGCAGATAATTGAATTTCAGAATTTGCTCCAGATAATATTCTATAATCATACTTTGCAATTATTTCTAAAATGTCTGCTAACTTTTCATGTTTTGATTTGAATACTGCAGAGTTGATGTATTTTAGAAAATCAGATTCTGACATTCCATAAACTTTGATTAACTCAATCATTTTCTCTCTGGCTTCTAGAACTTTCCCAGCAAGTGCAATTTTTAGAACTTCATCAACATCACTGGTTTTAGTCAATCCCGCTGATGATTTTACATTCTCTTCTGTAATGTCTCCAATACTGGCAGTTGCCTGCATTATGTTGATGGCATGTCTCAAATCTCCTTCAGAATAATCATAAATTGCTTTGAGACCTTTTTTGTCAGTCTTTACTTTCTCTTTTTTGGCGATCTCCTCTAATCTACCAATAACGTCTTCTTCGGGAACTGATGTGAACTTGAAGGTAGCACATCTGCTCTGAATTGGGTCTATAATTTTTGAAATATTATTGGCAATGAAAATAAATCTGCAAATCTTTGCAGTATCTTCAATAATTCGTCTTAGAGCCGTCTGTGCATCATTTGTCATTTCGTCTGCTTCATCTAAAATTATAATTTTGAATGGAACCTCATCCATTCCGGCAAATCTTGAGAATTTCTTTACTTTCTCTCTGACCATTCCAATCCCTCTCTCATCAGATGCATTTAGCTCTAGTGTGTTGTCTCTAGCATACTCTCCTAAAATTTGTCTTGCAACACATAGTGCTGTAGTAGTTTTTCCGACTCCTGCAGAACCTGAAAACATCAAGTGTGGCATATCTGTTGGATCCTTGATTAAAGCTTCCAAACTGCCAATAATCTCAGTTTGATCTACAATTTCAGAAAGTTTCATTGGTCGATACTTTTCTACCCACATTCCAGTTGCAGTCATGAGTATCAAAGACTAAATCCCATTAATAAATCCGAATTGGTTATTGTAACATGCTATATCTTAAAATCAAATCTTGTATTATTAGATACGATCAGCCTGAAATTAATTAGGATCAAATGATCTCACTAAATTGTTAACAGAATTGATCGATCCGGTACTTGAGGATCTAAATCAGACTAAGTGATCTCAAATGGAAATAGACAAAGTAGAAAAAGTACATTCAATTGGATACCGCCTAAAGGATGCTAAATTTACGATTAATCAAGATTTCAAGTATAATGTTGCAGGTATGAAAATTGAGGGCACCCAAGGTGATACAAATAACATGCCTCAATGGATAGGAAAAATTCTCTCAGAGAATAAAATAGGAACACTAATTTCTCCAGACATGATTACTCAACTAAAACAAGCACTGTCAAAAGAAAAGATGGTTGGCGAATATCAAATCTCTACACTTGATCCTCACTTTTACATCCGGCTAAAAGAATCAATGAAGGAACTAAACCGTGATGATTTTGATAAAGTTGAAAGTATGATGTTAGAATTATTTAGAATGAGAAGAGGTAAACTAGTAAAGATTGCCGATACTATCAAATTAAATTCAGAATTATATAACAAGATAACTGTTGAAGAAAATGTTTTCTACAAAACTATTCATGATAACAGTGTAGAGTTTGAAAAACAGATAAGAGGAGAACAAAATGAGTAGCACTCAAACTAGTACATTTACTGATTCTGCTTTATCAGATAAAGTAAAAGAATTCTTAACTCGATTCAAGGATAGAGATGGCTCATACAAGTATGTAGATGCAATCGACGAGATGATGCCAAAGAATGCAAAATACATTATAGTTGATTACAATGATTTGGTAGTAGAGCCACAAATTGAGATAATATTTTCTAAAAATCCTGATAGATTATTTGATGCATTTGGAAGAGCAATCAAAGAAGCATTACAAACAAGATTTCCAGAATATGCAGAAAAAATTAAAGATGAAGTTCGTGTAAGATTAATCAATTTTCCATTAGAGCGAAGTCTAAGACAAATCACTGCTGAAACTATTGGAAAGATTACAAGTGTTTCAGGAATGGTGGTAAGAGCATCTGAAGTGAAACCTCTTGCAAAAGAATTAGTTTTTTTATGTCCTGATGAACATCAAACAAAAATAATTCAACTAAAGGGAATGGATGTTAAAATGCCTATAGTTTGTGATAATCCGAGTTGTAAAAATAGAGACTTTGAGTTAAATCCTGAAGCTAGCAAGTTTATTGATTTTCAGATACTTCGATTACAAGAACTACCAGAAGATCTGCCTCCAGGACAATTACCTCACTATATTGATGTCACAATTAGGCAGGATTTAGTAGATAATGCAAGGCCAGGGGATAGAATTATCCTCACTGGTGTAGTTCGAGTAGAACAAGAATCAATTGCAGGTGTTCAGAGAGGACACAGTGGATTATACCGATTAAGAATTGAAGGTAACAATATAGAATTTTTGAGTGGACGTGGTTCAAAGACTGATAGAAAAATTGGTAGAGAAGAAATTTCACCTGAAGAAGAAAAACTAATCAAATCACTTGGTCAAAGCTCTGATGTTTATCAAAGATTAATTGATTCATTTGCTCCTCATATTCAAGGTCAATCATTAATCAAAGAAGCTATTCTATTACTAATTGTTGGTTCAAACCAAAGAATACTTGGTGATGGAAGTAAGATTAGAGGAGACATTAACGTATTTTTAGTTGGAGATCCTGGTACTGCAAAATCAGAAATGCTAAAGTTTTGTGCAAGAATTGCACCAAGAGGTTTGTACACTTCTGGTAGAGGTTCTACAGCTGCAGGCCTTACAGCTGCTGTAGTTAGAGACAAGACAGGTATTATGATGCTAGAAGCTGGTGCAGTAGTGTTGGGTGATCAAGGTCTTGTAAGTATAGATGAATTTGACAAGATGAAACCTGAGGATAGAAGTGCATTGCACGAAGTTATGGAACAACAGTCTGCCAGTATTGCAAAGGGTGGTATTGTAGCTACACTAAACGCAAGAACTTCAATTTTAGCTGCAGCAAATCCAATGTATGGAAAATATGATCCTTTCAAAAATATTACAGAAAATGTAAATTTACCAATTCCATTGCTTACACGATTTGATTTGATTTTTGTAGTTAGAGATATTCCATCTAAAGAAAGAGATATCAAAATTGCAAAACACATTATTCAAAGAAATACATCACAAGGTACAGACAAAAAATCTGTCATTGAAGTTGATTTACTAACAAAATACCTTTCATATGCAAAACGTGGTACACCTGAGTTAACACCTGAGGCTGAAACCAAAATTCTTGATTACTATCTACAGATGAGAAATGTAGAATCTGAAGAAATGATTACAGTTACTCCTAGACAATTAGAGGGAATTATCAGACTTTCAACTGCTAGAGCAAGATTACTCATGAAAGATAAAGTAGAGGAAGAAGATGCTGAGCGTGCAATCTTTCTAATTCAGAGTATGCTGCAAGATGCAGGAGTGGATGTTAACACTGGAAAGGTAGATCTTGGTGTGCTACAAGGAAAGCCACGAAGTGAGGTCTCAAAGATGCAGTTGTTCATGGATGTTCTAAAAAGTTTAGAAGGTGACAACAAGGTTCCAGTAGAAGAGAGAACTTTTGTTCAAGAATTAGTAAAGAGTGAAAAATTCACAGAAGAAGAGGCAAGAAACTATGTTAGAAGAATGCTCAGGGAAGCATCTATTTATGAATCAAAACCCGGTCACTATAACCGAGTATGAATATAGATAAACTAAAACTCCCTGAATCTGCAATTGAATTTCTAAAATCACAAGGTTATACAAAATTATATCCTCCACAAGCTGATAGCGTAAAGTCTGGATTATTAGATGGAAAAAGCATTCTAGTATCAGCTCCTACTGCAAGTGGTAAAACCTTGATTGCAATGCTTGCAATAATGAGTTATTTATCAAAGAACAAGGGTAAAGTAATCTATCTTAGTCCATTACGAGCACTAGCTGCTGAAAAGTTTACAGAATTTAAAAAATTAGAAAAAGTTGCTTTAGGAAACAAAGTAAAAGTTGCAATATCTACTGGAGATTTTGAAAATATTGAAAAAAACCTAGAGATCAGTAATTTATTAATTTTAACAAATGAAAAAATGGATTCTATCATTAGGCATAATGCTGAATGGGTTGATGAAATTGGATTGGTGATTTCTGATGAAGTTCATTTGATAGGAGATGAAAACAGAGGTCCTACACTTGAAATGATTCTAACACAACTCAAACTATTGGAAACAAAACCTCAGATTGTAGGTCTTAGTGCAACTATTACAAATTCTGATGAGATTGCAGATTGGCTTGAATGCACACTAGTAAAAAATGACTGGAGACCTGTTCCACTATCTGAAGGAGTATGTGATGAGGGGCAAGTAACAATGAGTGATGGGAAAACCTTTGAAGTTGAACGTACTTTGATGGGCACACCTATTGATTTAGGCGTACAATCAGTAAAACAAGGAGGGCAATCATTAGTATTTGCAGAGACTAGAGTTCGCTCAAAATCACTTGCAACAAAAGCAGCTGATACAATATTTCAGATGTTGGATAAAAAAGAAATTTTAGAACTAGAAAAGACTTCTAAAAAACTTTTATCAGAAAATGAGCATACTGAATTAGTAAAGACATTAGCATTACTTGTAAAAAAAGGAGTTGCGTTTCATCATGCAGGATTAAATCAAAAATGTAGACAAACAATAGAAGGTGAATTCCGTAAAGGCACAATCAAATTATTATCATCTACTCCTACACTAGCTGCTGGTGTCAATCTTCCTGCAAGACGAGTTGTAATATCTAATATCAATAGATATAATGCAAAAGTTGGAGCAAACAGACCAATTAGTATTTTAGAATACAAGCAACTTTGTGGAAGAGCTGGAAGACCACAATACGATGATTATGGAGAATCAATTATAGTTGGAAATGGAAATACAGAAGATCTAATTGAATATTATATTAATGGAGAACCTGAACCAATCATATCAAAAATAACTGATGACAAATCTTTACGAACTCACATTCTAAGTGTTATTGTTACACACCCAGGAATTAAAAAAGAAGATATTTTAGAATTCTTTTTGCAAACATTGGGTGGACTACAGACAAGAAAACCTACGCTAAAATTTGCAATTGATATATCATTACGTTTTCTTTCTAGTAAATTTTTAATTGTCAAAAAAGGTGAAAGATATGCTGCCACTGAATTTGGAAAAAAGACATCAATGCTATACATTGATCCACTAACTGCAACATACTTTAGAGATTCAATTGAAAATGTGTCTCAAGAAAGAAAACATACTTTTGGATTTTTACATTTGATTACAAACTGTGAAGAATTTTTCCCAAAATTTTCACTTCGACAAAAAGACTATGAAACTGCCAGTTTGATGATAGAGAATAATTCTTCTCAATTGCTAGAGCCAATCTCCGAGTATGATTGCTCAAGAAGTCTTTTGGCTTTACAATCCTGGATTACTGAATCCACTGAATTATCTCTCTCTGATAGCCTTGGAATGGAGTCTGGAGATGTACATAGAATGACTGAAAATGCCAATTGGCTCTCATACTGCCTTAGGGAAATTTCAAAGCATGTGGAAAGGGTAGATTTGCTTGAAGAATTAAGTGATTTGAGAAATAGAGTGGTTTATGGTATTAGAGAGGAATTGCTTGATTTAGTAAAAGTCAAAGGAATTGGAAGGGTCAGAGCACGAATTTTATTTAAACATGGAATAAAGAATCTGGAAGATTTGAAGAAAATTCCTGTAAATAAATTAGGCGAGATTGATAAAATTGGTTCAACTATTGCGGATAAGATAAAAGAAGAATTACGAAAGGTTAGATAATTGATTGATTTACTTGTTCCAACAATAATTTCATGCGCTGTTGCATTTGTAATGGTATTTGTTATGACTCCGCCACTAATTAAAATTTTAGAAAAAAGAAATTTTGCGGTAAAAGACGTGAACAAAAAAGAAAATATCATGGTGGTAAGGCCTGGTGGCCCTGCAATAATTGCAGGAATTATTGCATCAGAACTTGTTCTTTATGCATTTTTACAGATGAATGAAATTCTTGCAATACTCATTACAACATCTGCAGCATTTGTAATTGGATATGTAGATGACAGAAAAGTAATGGGTGGATGGTTTAAACCCGTTGCACTTGCAGTGGCTGCAATTCCAATAATTGTACTTGGGGCTTATGATTCAAATCTTGCATTTCCATTGTTTGGAACTGTACAAATCCCAGCATTATATCTTGTATTAATTATATTCATGATACCAATCACTGGAAACACAATCAACTCTATTGATGTTCTAAACGGAGTTGCAAGTGGTTTTATGGTAATTGCCAGTTTTTCATTATCCATTTGTTTATTTATTGTACAAAATTATGAGATTGCAATTGTTAGTTTGCCACTTGGTTTTGTCTCATTAGCATTTTACAAATACCATAAAATTCCAAGTAAAATTTTCCCTGGGGATTCTGGAGCATTAACACTTGGTGCGATGTATGGTGCAATTGCAATTGTAGGTGGTGTGGAGATTATTGCAGCAGTTGCTCTATTACCAGCAGTAATCAACTCATTTCTGTTTCTATCCAGTGTCAAACGTATTGTAGAACATAGGCAAATCAAGGGAAAACCAGTAGAGCACACTGATGATTTTAGATTAAAGGCAACTGATGACATAAAGGCACCTGTTACTTTGGTAAGGCTAATTCTTGCAGGAGGACCCATGTCTGAAAAACAAGTTGGTGTTGCAATTTTCAAATTAACAATCTTTTCAGGAATATTGGCAATAATTACTGCATTTATGATGGGAGTCTTGATTTGAAATCTGATCTTTTTGGATTTTTGTTTGCAATGTGGGCTCTGATAATTGTTGGTGGTGGAATTTTAGTTACACTTTTGGGACCAATTTTAATTTTAGGATTTGGTCAACATGATTTGTTTATTGGATCTGTAATTAAAGCTGCCATTGCACTAGTTCTAGTTGTAATTTGGATTTTGATTTTATTAAAATTAAAGAATTGGATTTTTAAAAAAGAATTAAAACTTTAACTTTCTTTCCACTTTCTTTGTTTTTTATCATATTCTTCTCTGCTGTATCTAATTGAAGCAGGTGATCCAATAACAACCACATTTTCAGGAACATTTTTTGTTACAATTGCACCCATAGCAACAACACTATTTTTTCCTACAGTTACACCTGCTTTGATTACTGCACGTGCACCAATAATCGCATTGTCTTCAATTGTAACCCCTACCATTTTGTTACACATTGGATAAGGATCATTTGTTAATACTGCAGCTGGTCCTATGAACACATTTTTTCCAATTCTTGAAAGTGGAGAAATGTATGCTTGACCTTCAATCTTTGTATTCTCACCGATCTTTACATCATAATCGATATGTGCAAGAGAACCAATTTTGACGTTATCTCCAATTTCTACATCATCTCCAACATATGAAAAATGCCAAATCTGAACATTTTTTCCAATTGTTGCTTTTTCTGAAATAAAATTAGTAACCATTATCTCACAAGTGCCATGGATTTCCCTTTGTAATAATTTTTTTAGGTAATTGATCTTTGAATGTTTTCAGAAATTCTATTTCTTGTTTTTTATCTCTTAATTCATCAGGTAGCATGATTGGAATTTCCTCAATTATAGGATAGAATCTAGAACATTTTGGACAAAATATTACCCCTTCTGATACAATATTGTCTTTTTCCTTTATTTCAAATAACTCTAAAGGGTGAGTTTTGTCAATTGGACATGCCAATATTTCCATCATTGTTTTATTCATTTTAGATCCAGATAGATGGGAATGCCTTTCTGACTAGATAAAAGTGCAGCTTCGGCAATTTTTGTAACGTTAACTGCTTCTTGTGATTTTACAACCTGTTCATTCTTACCTTCAATTGCTCCAAGAAAACTTTGAATTTCTAATAATAGTGGCTCTTGTTTTTCATTTTGAATAATTTCTGTTTCTTCATCTTTTTCTACAATAATTTCTTGAGTGATAAAATCTGATGAAATTATTGCATCAGTGCATACTGCATTAAATTTTCTCACTTTTTTTGGTGTAATCCAATTTGATGAAATAATTGCAACTTTGTTATTTTTATATCCTAACATTATACTTGCAAAATCTTCGTGTTCATGTTTTATCTTCCCTGCTCTTGCAAACACTACCTGTGGCATATCCTCAAACAACCAATTGGCAGTATCAATATCGTGAACTGATGTATCGTAAATTATCCCAACATCTTTGATGTGGAGTGGCATTCTATTTTCTCTGTGAAATTCAAGCATAACTAAATCTCCATATTTTTTCTCCTTGACCATTTTTTTTACTACATCTACTGCAGGATTGAATCTTTCAATGTATCCACAAGTTAGAATTACTTTATTTTTTTCTGCAAGTTTTGCAAGATCTTGTCCATCTTCAGATTGATAGGTCATTGGTTTTTCTACAAAGACGTGTTTTTTTGCATCTAACAATGTTTTAGCAATTGCAGCGTGAGTTGATGTGGGAGTTACAACAAAAGCACCATCAAATTCTTCTGCAGTTAGTAATTTATCTAATGATGTATAGTGATTAACAGAATATTTTTCTCCATATTCTTTACTTTTTTGGGAATCTACATCACATACAGCAACTAGAACTCCTAGTTGTGATAAAATCCTTGTATGATTCTTTCCCCATCCACCTGTTCCAATTTGCACAATTTTCATCTAGTATACCTCAGTTAACCAATGAGAATAATCCTTATTTTTGTTCATTACTATTTCATTATACACTTCCATCATCTTTTTTGTAATGTCTCCTGGTTTACCGTTTCCAATTTTCTTTGAATCCATCTGTATTACTGGTGTAATCTCAGCTGCAGTCCCAGTTAGGAAAATCTCTTCAGATATAATTAATTCACTTCTTGTAATGTCTCGCTCAATCATATCTATGTCCAAATCTTTTGCAATCTTGATTATTGAATCACGGGTAATTCCTTCTAATGCTGATGATGCAAGTGACGGAGTTACTAATTGACCGTTTCTTACGATGAAGATGTTCTCACCAGGGGCTTCACTAACATTTCCATTATGATCAAGTAAAATTGCTTCATCTACTCCGTTTCGTTTTGCTTCCTGAGTAGCAATAATTGAATTTAGATAATTCCCTCCCATTTTTGCTTGTGGTGGTGTTGACATGTCTGAGAATTTCCTCCAAGATACAACACCAGCAGTTATTCCATTTTTGTTAAATAAATCTCCAAATGGAAATGTAAAGATTGCAACATTAGTTGGTGATTTTTCGGTTACATGAAGATTAATTCCATAGTCTCCTACAAAATAAAATGGCCTAATGTAACAAGATTTTTTTATTTTATTTTTTTTACAAATTCCAATAATTGCTTTGGTAATTACATCATCTGAAAAATTAAGTGAAATGTTGTAAAACTGTCCTGATCTTCTAAATCGTTTTACATGTTCATCTAATCTAAATACATAAAGATTTCTTCCGTTCCAATATGCCCTAATTCCTTCAAAGATGGATGTTCCATAATGAATTGCATGTGTTGTAATTGGAACTTGTGCTTTTTCTGTTGGAACATACTTTCCATCAAACCACACATATTTTGAAAGGGGAAGTGCCATGGAAATTTTTTTACTATGTGCGTATTAATCTCTATTTATTTTGAATAACCTTCTTTGGGAAATTTCATTCCTACAATTCTAGTAGTTTGATCTTCACCGTTTGCATATTTCTCAACTGTTTCCCACTCTTCTTCAATAATTTTGACTATGCTCTCTGGAACATCATCCTTCCATGAAGATTTTTTTTCATGAACTGCATCATACAATTTTTCTTTTACAGATGTAGCAGAAAGTGATTTTCTTTCACCAATTTTTGGTTTTAACATATACATTTTCAACATGTATCCCTCAGCCTTATCTCCAGTATATGAAAAATAATCTCCTTTTACTCCATCAAGGATTTGTTTTCTTAATCTCCATGATTTTCGTCTAATTAATGGCGGTAAGTATTTTTTAAATGGAGAATAAAATGCATAATCATCTGTGATTTGAATTGAATTGCCAAAAATAGACTCTAACATTTTCTTTCTAGTTTCAAAATTAAATGGAAAACTTTTACTGTTTATTTCTCTATTTTCATCTTTGAATACGACTGGCATTACTTTAACAATGTCTGCTTGTTTTTTTAATTCTGTAATAATTTCTACATGGGCGTTTGTCACTGGATTTAGATGTGCAAGATAAAGTGCAGTAATCAATTACATCCTCTAAATAATTCTCATATTTCAATGATTGATATTTTTAAAAATTCTATCCGTATGATTCGTATTTGACTTCAAAACTTCCATCCTCACGTTTATCATGTTCAGTGATGAATCCTTTTGGTTTCAAAAAGTCCATTACGCCATCAATAGTTCCTTGCCAACCACAAACATAGAACATTGTATTTTCTTTAGTAATTTTATCTCCAATTAATTCTTCTAATGGTGAAAGCCCGCTATCTCTTGGTCTTAGAAATGTTTCAACTCTACCAACCTGGCCTGACCATGATCTGTTAAACCATTCTTGAGGTCTACTGATTGCACCTCTGTATCTAAAATTCCATTTATCTTTACCTTTAGCAATACTCTCATTTTCAAGATTAGTTAGCAAATCCTTGTAACTTAACTCATCAACATAACTTGCACCCTGCAATACAATAATTTCACGTTTATCACCAGTGTCATGAAAATGCTGTGCAAAGCTTACAAATGGTGCAAGACCTGTTCCTCCACCGATACAAACAATTCGGCGATTATCTTTTTCACCATTTGGTAATTCTTCATTAATTAGTAAAGCTCTACCTGTTGGTTTTAACCAAAGAATTTCATCTCCTTCTTTAATATTAAATATTTGAGTAGTTAATCTACCTGGAAGTGGTTTTCTAACCCATCTAATTACCAACTCGATGTAATCTCTATTTTCTGGATGAGATGCAATTGAATATGCTCGTCTAACAATTTTTCCATTTTCTACAGGATTTGGTAACCCCAATGTGATAAATTGACCTGCTTGATATTCTGGAACTGGACCATCTTTTGGAACTATTCTTAAAATTACAAGATCTTCTTTCAATAATTGGACAAAGGTGACGGTTGCTTTGTTATCTACGACCATAACGATTCAATCAGCATTTGCAAGGTTAAATATATTGTGTTAATTTCATAACACGAATTTTCTATTAACCGCTAAACGTTAATAACCAATTTGAAAAACATGTTTTGATCAGATTTCTGATTATTGGGCCGGTCGTCTAGTCCGGTAGGATAGGTGCATGGCATGCATCGGATCGAGGGTTCAAATCCCTTCCGGTCCACTTATTTTTTTTTATTAATGAAATCATTTTTTTTATTTCATGATCCTTTTCTTTAAAAATCTCATTAATTTTTTCATCTGAAATGATAATCTTTAAATTAATTATTCCTTGCAATGCGCTTTTTTTTACTTCTATGTTGGAATCTAACAATGCTTCAAGGAAAACTTCTTTAGCTTCTTGAGCCTTTAGATGTCCTAATGCACCAAGTGCACATGATCTAACCATAGAACGTTCATCTTTTACAAGTTTGATTATTTCAGGAATAGCAGATGTTTCATTTCTGTTTGCCAATACTAGTAATACAAAGCCTCTGATGTTTTTACTGGCAGCATTCAAATTACTAATTAAAAAATTTGAAATTTTATTTTTATTTAATAAAAGTGAACTAAATGCTTCTCCTCTAACTTCAACATCATCATCATCTAATTTTAAAATTATTTTTTCTAAAATTTCTGGATCGCCTATGTTATCCAAAGTCTCCAAAATTCTAATTTTTTCTTTACTGTTTCCTGATTCTAAAACTTTTGAAATATTTTCCAAGTTCTGATAAAATTCCTTCTTTCTAGTTAATAATGGTTAAATATTTCCAATTATTTTTCATTAAATTAGAAAATATCCTTTTAGCTTTAAATTATCCTTAAATACAAAATTTTGCATGTCAATAGAAACCCACGACACCGTATTCATTGGTAAGAAACCATTGATGGCATATGTAACATCAGCGCTAATTCAATTGGCTAACGTACCAACCGTTAACATCAAAGCTAGAGGACTCAGCATAGGTCGTGCTGTCGATGTAGCTCAAATAATTGCAAGAAAGACAGAAAATGCAGGCTACACTATCGGAGAAATTAAAATTGACTCAGAATTATTAGAGTCACAAGACGGTAGATCTAGAAACGTTTCAACAATAGAAATTGAAATAAAGAGAAGCACAAACTAGTGCACTTTACTTGAATTTTTTATTTTCTTTTTGATTTTTTGTACTTTTCTTCCATTTTTCTAAACTTTGGAAGTTCAACCAAGTCGTTAAACTGATCAAAATTCACAACTTTTTGTTTATACTTTGTAGTGTTACCTGTATTTTTTAGTTCTGTTAGAATATTCATTGTTGCAAATGTATTTGCATACAAAACTGATAATGGATAGAGAATGATATTAAATCCCATTTTACTCAATGTCTCAGCTGAACTCAATGGAGTTGCTCCACCCTCAATCATGTTTGCAACTAATGGTGCATTGATCTCTTTTCCTATCTTCTTCATTTCATCAATTGATCTTGGTGCTTCAACAAAAACTGCATCTGCACCTGTTTTCTTGTTTTGTTTTCCACGTTCAATTGCCTCATCTAATCCCTCAGTTGCCCTCGCATCTGTTCTTGCAACAATAATGAAATCTTTGTTCTCTCTTGCATCAATTGCTGCAGATAACTTTTCTGTGTATTCTTCTTGTGGAACTACTTCTTTTCCTTGCATGTGACCGCATCGTTTAGGCCATTTCTGGTCTTCTAAGAATATTCCTGATGCTCCTGCTGATTCCAATTCCTTTACCAATTTCCAAACACTTAATGCATTTCCGTACCCTGTATCTGAATCAACAATCACTGGTACTGTCACTGCTCTGCAAATTCTTCTAGCATTATCTACAGTTTCTGCAGCTCCAATAAATCCATAATCTGGCATTCCAAATAACGTGGCAGATGTTCCATACCCTGTTTGAAACATTGCATCAAATCCTACCTTTTGAGCAATTTTTGCACCTAGTGCGTCATAAACACCTGGAATCACAAGTGGTTTTTTTGATTTTAACATGTTTTTTAAATTTTTCATAATTGTGTTGCTTTCCTGAATTATTTATGATTTTAATCATCTGAAAATTTAATGCATGTCAAATTTATTTTAAAATAAAAATACTCTATAATTATTCGATCTTAATCTCTTTACCTTTTTTCTTTACTTCTTTTTCTTGAACTTTTTTTAGTTCAGATTCTAGAAATTGTTTGTATTTGTTGGTCTCCTCATCTGTCATATTGGCAAAATTAGAACTTAGAATAGACCCCATTGCAGCAATCTTTTCTAATAGATCTAATACAACAAATCTTCCAACATTTCCTAACCTGAATAAAACCTCTAATTGCTTTTTGACGATGTCATTTACTTTGTCTACATCATCTGCTGTATCATTTCCTTTCTTTGTTAGTTGATATCTTCCATCTTTGGTTTCTTCGATTAACCCTTCATCTAGTAATCTACCTAATAATGGATAAATCAATCCGGGTGAAGGTTTCCAAATTCCATTACTTTGCTCAACTGCATAATCGATAATCTCTTTTCCTGTATGTGGAGTTTTTTTCAATAGTTCTAAAATAAAATATCTTGAAAATCCTCTAGGAACTGAGCTACCTACTCTCTGAAACCATTCAGAAATCATCACTAGTGATATCACTAGTGATATATTTTAATATTTGGGATCATGGCTTGGCTTGGATCATGCCTATCAATTACTACATATTTATCCCGCTCAAAGCAAGTTTGACTGAAAAATGGTAGATTCCTTAGAATTTGATTTGATCATTTGTGGTTCTGGTTTGGCAGGTTTACGTGCAGCCATTGCTGCAGCTAGAAAAGGCCCTCATCTCAAAATTGGAGTTGTTTCTAAAGTTCAAGTGATGCGTTCTCATTCTGTTTCAGCAGAAGGTGGAACTGCAGCAGTTCTTTTTGAAGACGAAGGTGATACAATTGAATCACATGTTTATGATACTGTAAAAGGAAGTGATTTTCTTGCAGACCAAGATGTTGCTGAAAGACTTTGTGTTGAAATGCCACAAGAAATTCACCAATTAGATCATTGGGGAATGCCATGGTCAAGACGAGATGACGGAAGAATTGATCAACGAAATTTTGGTGGATACAGTTTCCCTAGAGCAACATATGCATCAGATAAAGTTGGCTTCTTTGAAATGCAAACTTTGTATGATACATGTCAAAAATTTGAAAATATTGAATATCTTAACGAATGGTTTGTTACATCAATTATTCATGATGGAAAACGATTCATGGGTGTTACTGCAATTGAATTGGGGTCTGGTACATTTTACACAATCAAAGGAAAAGCTCTCATCATTGCAACTGGTGGTGCTGGAAGATTATACAGCTTTTCTACTTATGCTCTTTCTTCAACTCCTGATGGTTTGGATATGGGATTACGTGCTGGTATGGCACTCAAAGATATGGAATTTGTTCAATTTCATCCAACTGGAATTTTACCTTCTGGTATTCTAATTACTGAAGGTGCAAGAGGCGAAGGTGGGTATCTCCTTAACAACAAGGGTGAACGATTTATGAAAACATATGCAGCTGGTAAAATGGAATTAGCTCCACGTGATATTGTATCAAGATCAATGATGACTGAAATGCAAGAAGGTAGAGGATTCGAACATGAAACTGGTGTAGGTTGTATGAAACTTGATTTACGACATCTTGGAGATGAAAAAATTAAAGAGAAATTAGGTGGAATTAGAGAAATATCTATTAAATTTTCAGGTCAAGATCCTGCCAAGGATTTGCTTGACGTTAGACCTGTATGCCATTACATGATGGGCGGCCTTCATACTGATATTGATGGCGCAACTGAAATTCAAGGAGTTTGGGCTGCTGGAGAGGCTGCATGTAACAGTGTTCATGGCTCCAATCGTTTAGGTGCAAATTCAACTTCTGAATGTCTTGTTTGGGGTAAAATTACAGGTGAATTGGCAATTGACTATATTCAAAACAACACATTCACAAATCCTTGGCCTCATCATATGGTGGCAGCTGAAGAAACGAGAATCTATGATGGAATTTTTAGAGGAAATGGTGATGTCAATCCATATGAAATTAGACAACAACTCACTGACACAATGAATGAAAAAGCATATGTTTACAAAAATGAAACCAATCTGATTGAAGGTCTTAAAACAATTCGAGATCTAAAGAAACAAACTTGGAAACATGTTGATGATAAAGCAAAAGAGTACAATACTAATTTTGCAAATGTAATGGAACTTGATTCTATGTTTAGAGTTGCAGAGATTGTATTACTTGGAGCAATTAATCGAAAAGAATCTCGTGGAGCACACGCAAGAACTGATTATCCAAAACGTGATGATGCTAACTTTTTACATCATACACTTGCATACTATGATCCAAATGAACCCATCATGAAAACACATCCGGTCACAATAACTAAGTACCAGCCAGTGGAGAGGAAATACTAGATGCCACAAGACGAACACAAGGAAGGTATTGGTGGAATGATCAATCCTCGTCGATATGGAATTGAACGTGTCGCATATTTGTTAATGAGATTAAGTGGATTGGGATTATTGGCATATTTTATCGGCCATATTTATGAAACAAGTAATATTTTACGAGGTCAAGTTGGATGGGATGATTTTATGGAACTCATCTCTGGTACTGAAGGCCATGTCGTAATGTCAATTGTAATTGCAATGTGTGTTTTTCATACTGTAAATGGAGTTCGAGTAATGTTAGGGCATGGAGGAGTAGGTGTAGGGAAACCTGCAAGACCTGATTATCCATATGATCCAGCATCACAAAATTATAGACATAAAATCGGAATTTACTCTGCAATAGTCCTTGCAGCCGTTGCAATGATGTACGGTTTAGCGGTAATGTTTGGTGAATAAAATGAGAGAAAGTACAATAATGAAAATTCACTATGGGACTGCTTTGGCAGCTGTGGCTTTAGTTGCAGTTCATATTTTGATGCGCCTTACAATGAACTATGCTGAGTCTCTAGAATATGAGAATGTACTTGCAAATTACAAATTTGTTCCATATGCTATAATGTTGGAATTAATTCTAATCTTACTTGCTGTTCACGGATTTAATGGACTACGAGTTATACTGATAGAATTGAAACAAGGCAGAATTTATGAAAAATCTGTATCTTATGGTTGCCTTGCTGCAATGATTGGATTAATAGCCTATGGCTCAAGAACCATTATTATGACTAACATGGGGTTGGTATAGAAATGGCACAAGTATCTAGTATTTCAAACCAACATTCTCCAACAGCAAAATCTATCACTCTTAAAATTTCTAGATTTAACCCTGAACATGATGAATCAAGTGGATTTATGGAGTTTAATATTTTTTATGAGAAATGGACAACTGTTCTGGAAGCAATTCTTGATGTCAAAAAACATTTTGATCATTCAGTTGCAGTTCGTTATTCTTGTAGACAAGCTACATGTGGTTCATGTGGAATGATAATTAATGGGAAACCAAAATTAGCATGTTTTACAAAAATTAGTGAATTAGATTCCAATGTTGTTACTGTTGAACCAATGAACAATTTTCCAGTAATTCGTGATTTAGCTGTAAAGTTTGAAAAATTATTTGATACCCATCAAAAGATTAAACCATATCTAATTAGAGATGATACTGAATTAGTATCTGATGAAAAAGAATTCTTACAAACTCCTGAAGAAGTAGAACAATACATCCAATTTGCAAATTGTATCAAGTGTGGTTTATGCAATTCTGCATGTCCTACAATGGCTACTGATTCATCTTTTGTTGGACCTCAAGCATTAGCTCAAGCATATCGATATGTTGCTGATAGTAGAGATAAAGGCAAGGATTCTAGATTAAAAATGATTGACGATTCTCACGGAATCTGGAGATGTCATTTCGCTGGCTCTTGTAGTCAAGTATGTCCTAAAGGAGTTGATCCTGCAATGGGAATCCAATTACTTCGAGGCTATATGCTAGGTTTTAGAAGTTAACCTAATTTTTTAGGATTTGGACTATTGTTTACTTGATTGTTAATCTGTTCTGCCATAAAGTGATTTGAGACATTAACTTTAACATCATCTACTCCATCTATTGTCAAAAGATGATCGTGAACATCTTGACAAATCTTAAAACCGAACACTGCTGGACAGAATGGACTAGTAAGATGCAAATCAACTTTGACATTGCTGTCGTTGATATCAACTTCATCAATTAATTCTAATTCTACAATTGATGTGTTAATTTCTGGATCTACAATCTTTGATAGCTCATCAAATATTTTCACTCGCATTAGTTTGATATCTTGGCTCATGTCGAGAAAACCATTGATGCTATATATAACCATTTTAGAACCCTAGGTAATGTATCGTTCTCGTCTTGGTACTGATTTGAGTGATATTACTTTAGATTATGTTTCATCAATTAATGACGATTCTGAAATTGCTCTATATGATATTCTTGGAAGCCAAGCTCATGTTTTGATGTTATTTCAAAATAATATCATAACAAATATTGATGCAAAAAAAATCTTGTCTGCTTTAGAGACTTTAAAAAATGAAAAATTTGATGACTCGTCAGGAGTAGAAGATATTCATGAACTAATTGAAACATTGGTGATAAAAAAAGCTGGAATGGCTAGTGGAGGAAAAATGCATACAGCTAGATCTCGAAATGATCAAGTTGTTTTAGATATCCGAATGAAAATTAGAGATGATATCAATATCATCTGTAACTGCCTTTTAGATACCATTGAATCTCTTGTATCTGTGGCTAAAAACCACCAAAAAACAATCATGCCATTATACACTCATCTTCAACAAGCACAAGCAGGTCTATTTTCTCATTATCTTTTAGCACAAGCTGACTCTTTGACACGAGATTT
>WASW01050651.1_pt1 | contig 35314 bp, 33 predicted proteins | sample 5698521 | NCBI WGS metagenome assembly WASW01 (sample SAMN11175560, study PRJNA528189) | sponge metagenome | isolation source: marine sponge | host: Leucetta | place: Antarctica: Western Antarctic Peninsula, King George Island | collected 2013-01
AATTGCTTGCATTATATCAGACAAAAACAACAATTCATCCCTTATATTCAATGAATTAGAGTTTCTGAGCAGGCTCTAAGTACTTTTAGACTCGAGTTCGGCTCTTGGTGAAGGTCACGGCATGCGCGCCCAAAGACACTTTAGTTTAAGGCGTTTTTGACTTCAGATTCTTTTTTGAAGATTGGTAAACAAAATTAAAACCTATTTCACAAAAACAAAATATTCATCCGCTTTCCAAAAATCGTCAGGGTGTTTGTGGTCTCCTACGAGCCAAAGTGGGCCGTCAGTATGACTATGTACGACTCTAAATTCACTCACATGCCCCTCGCTATCAACCTGTGGCTCCATACCAATCTGAATAGATTCTCGCTTTGGTTGATCTTTATACTGCAGACGTAATTGTGGGCCAACTTCAAGGGGGCATAGTTGCAGACCAAGTTCAAGTACTCGAATATATATATCTTTGCGAAACGCCCCGTGCGAAAAACCGAGATCTTGAGGAGTAACTCGTACCAGCTCAATGCATTTTTCTTTTAACGCTAAGGTAAAGTTAGGACTCTTTAAGACATCATCAGCCCAACTTCCAATACAAAAACCAGTGTCCAGTAAGGCGCTTTTTAAAGCTTTAGTTTCAGTATATGTACCGATTTTAATACTTCTTCAGGTTGGCTCATGGGAATATATGATCATCTAAAGAGTGTAGCAAAATCCATCAATATCTCAAAACCATTCAGTTTTAATTTTGCGACAAAAAATGTCCATGGCGTAACAAACGTCACGGACATTTTTGAAATTCGACAATACGTAATGTGTGTCAACTAAGGCTTTAATGTTGACCTACTTTGTCGCAATTAGCACATGCAGCAGCTGTTTGTGTGCCACTATCCCAACGCCACATGACAGGTACAGAACCCTCTAAAGCCGGACTGTCTTCATCGTGAAATGAAATCTGTCCATTAGATTCGAACGCAATATTACCTTTAGGTAACGGCAGAAAATTGCCACTTTTTCCGTGCGAGTGCGGTAATGCGACTGCTAATCCAAATTTTGATAATTCCTTGATGATATCCTGAACTCTTTGAAAATCTACTGCCTCAAGACTGCGTAAAATGGCTGGATGGTCCATTGCTGTCATATAAGTCATAATTATTTTATCCTTTCTGCTTTTCTAGAGATTATTCAAGAAGAAAATTCTATCATAACATGTCACCTAAGAATTAGTTTTTTCATCACAATTCCGCTAATTAAATAAGTTCAACTCTGGAAAGATTTGTTGCAGATGAAATAATCTGCAATCGGAAGTTCAGTTAGTAAACTTCCTACCTCATATCCAACAGTAATTTTTCATGTCCAAATGTGAGGCAACGTATTCTAATATGGAACTCTTTGGTGAAGGTCGTAATGAAATGGAAGTTTGGATTTGAAACATAATAGTTAAAAAGTGTAGTTAGTGAACAATTGCACTCCTATTCGACATTTTATCATCAGATAAAATGATCTTATGCTTTCAGTTAAAGACCAACTCGCCACATATTTCGCAGAGACCAATCATCGAAATCAAAGCACCCTGTTTGGCATCAAGCGGGCAGATAGGCTGTATCATAAATATATTTTGGGAAAGACTGGGACGGGAAAATCAACGCTTTTAGAAACACTAATCCTACAAGACATCTACAACGGTGAAGGCCTTACACTAATTGATCCGCACGGTGATTTAGCGGCGCGAATTGTAGAAAACGTTCCTGAGCACCGTAAAAATGATCTCATATATTTCGATGTTCCAGATAGTACGCAACCGTATAGTTTCAATCCTGTTTCGTGCGTCGTGCCTGAAAAACGAGCACTTGCTTCCTCAGGCATACTTGAGGTTTTTCACAAATACTGGGGTGAGAAGGCATGGGGGCAACGAATGGAATACATACTGCGTAATGCGCTCTTGGCGATCTTGGAACTACCAAACGTCACATTGTTTGATATCCTTAAACTCCTAAATGATGACAGCTATCGCCAATCAGTTATTCCTAGGATTGAAAATGAAATCGTGCGCACCTTCTGGCGCGATGAATACCCGAACTATTCCAAAAGTCGTCGAGCTGAAGCAATAGCGCCAATTCAAAACAAAGTAGGTGCTTTCCTTACTGACCCGCTTTTGCGTCGTGTTTTGACAACACCGCAAAACCCTCTTCAGCTCCGTAAAATCATAGACGAGAAAAAGATATTGGTAGTTAATCTCGCAAAAGGAAAACTGGGGGAGGATACGGCGGGATTACTCGGGGCTCTTTTGGTAACGGCGCTTGGATTAGCAGGGTTTAGTCGTGCGGATATACCACAGAGTAAAAGAGAACATCACTATCTTTACATGGATGAGTTTCAGAATTTCACAACACCGAGCATAGCCAATATGACCTCCGAGCTACGCAAGTACTCGATTGGCATAATTGCGTGTCATCAATACCGGTCTCAACTGCAACCCGAAGTAAGAGACGCAATGTTAGGTAATGCAGGAACCCTTATCGCATTCCGACTTGGCGCACACGACGCTTCATATATCGCAAAAGAATTCTATCCGAAGTTTGAAATGGCGGACGTGCTCAACCTACCAAACCACGATTTTCTCTTGCGTCTGATGATCGATGGTGCGCCGTCAAAGCCGTTCAGCGCTACAGCCATATTGCCTCACCATGCCCGGTCATTTGAAATCCGTATGAAACACGCAGAGGAACCTAAACTCCGTCACGGCGGTACCGGTTAGTCCATCAAAGCTGTCATCGATCTGTCTCTCATGTCGCGACGGCTGGTTTTGAAAATTGTTTCGAAACCAGCCGACACGATAAGGAGGAACACATGAGCAGTAATGACAATGTTACTCGCATTCGGGAACTGAATGACCGTCTACGTACAACACGACAAGGCGGCAAAGTTCTAATGACGGCGGGTATTGATGCACTCGGTCCATTGGCGGTTGCCGTCATATTGGGTGAAGTGGCCGTATTCAATTCGTTCACTGGGGATAACGACCCCTATCACGAACATGACTGTGTCAGCATGACGATTGAAGGCGTCAAAGTTATGTGGAAGATCGACTATTACGATAAAAGCTTCACATACGGATCACCTGACCCGTCTGACCCGGAGGCCACCTCGCGTATCATGACGGTGATGCTTGCTGAAGAGTATTAACCACCTAACACCCCACAGAAGTGGGGTGTTTTTTATGGAACAGTTGCAATTTGGTGGGAGGTGAAAACTGATCAACTGGTGAACCAGTAGCAACTGATTAATTGACACACCGTATTTTGTTCCTATAATGTTCTCTCTTTTAATTTTAAAATTAATTCTATATGATGTGGTTATCTGGGGTAGACTTTACCATATCTAGTAGTGATTTGTTCTGGCCAAGGACAAATATAGGGGAGCACATGGCTAAGACTATAACCGGCGAACGACTGAGAAGGGCGGTTGCTGACCAAACTTTTATCGAGGATTGAAAGCCTGAAAATGCTGAAGGAGTTAAGTATGACTTCCAGCTTGGGAATGATATATTAAAAGCTGAATTTGGGCGGCCAGTAGAATACGACACCCTCGATGGTGTTGAAAAAAGGCAGATGAAAATTGATCCTGGAGAGGCGGTATTTGTATTAACTCACGAACGCATAAAACTTCCAGCCAATATGACCGCAACTTTAATACCTAAGAGAAAAATTAGTCATGAGGGAATTCTTACCTTGGGCGGACTTTTGGTTGACCCCCTGTATGAAGGGAAATTACTTGTTGGATTATACAATTTTTCTTCCACCCCCTTCAACTTAATACCTGGCCGAAAATTGATAGCAGCGATGTTTCATGAATTAGGAGAAGATGAAATTGGAGATTTTCCTCCTTCTCGAGACCCAATCGAAACGTTTCCAGACGAGCTTGTTCGTTTAATAAGGTCATATCAGCCGGTTTCTACTGAAAACCTTTTAACTGCGATCCAAAAGACACAGCAAGAACTAACTGCCTTAAAAACAGAAATTCAGTCTGATAAAAAGTGGCAGGAAGATTTTCGTAGAGATTTGGACGTATTAAAAGATATTCTCCAAGATCAAAGTGCAAATATCACAAAAACAAGTGCAAATCTCGAAGCAGAAGGTGAAATTAGAATTAGTGGTGATGACGCTCTTAAAAAGAGCCTAGAGAAAGTTCAACATGACCACTTAAAGACAGCAACCAAACTTGGAATCATTATTGCCTCCATTGTTATTGTATCAACAGCACTATTAGGGACATTGGCTACTATAATTGCTACGAAGTATTTTCTTTGAAAGAGATCAGTTTGAACCATCGTTAAAAAAACCCCCAATCTATTAAGATTGAGGATAGTGTTGTTTGCAACATTGCCTAAATAGCATTTTTATTAGTATTTTTTTTGAACATTGTATCTATTTTCCAATCAACAATCCGAAATGCAATCGGAAATAATACCCAACCAGATATCAGCACGGCAAGAATGAATATCATGAGTTGTTCACACTCCATAACATTTCTCCTTTTTAGTGGCACCAGTTGAAGTCTAAATATCGATTTAAGACACCAAATGGTTGCTACCAAAAATGCAGATAATCCAATCTATACTTAATATACTTGAATATTCTTGAAATTGATAGTAAATGATAGTAAGTTCTCACATCAATCAAGAGCGAGATATTCCAATGGCAAAGACTGCATCAATCGGCATTCGAGTAGAGCCTGCATTTAAAAAAGCGTTGGATATGGCGGCGCGGGAAGAAAACCGAAGTGTGCCAAATCTCATTGAATTGGTCATGCAAGAGTGGTTAGACAAGCGGGAAAAAGAACGGAGTAGAGGAGATGGCAAAAAATCCAACACATAAGCTCAAGCGGTTCGGAATTTGGATACGTGTCTCAACCGACATGCAAGCTCAAGGCGATAGCCCGCTACATCATGAGAAGAGAGCGCGAGCATATGCGGAAGCAAAAGATTGGAAAATCACAACTGTCTATGATCTCTCAGGCGTTTCCGGTAAATCAGTAATCGACCACCCTGAAGCCAAACGCATGATGAGCGATGTAAAAGCGGGTGACATCGACGGCATAATATTTTCAAAACTCGCCCGCCTAGCCCGCTCAACCAGAGAGCTTTTAGATTTTGCCGACTATTTTGAGGAACACGGCACTGCCCTTGTATCTCTCGAAGAAAGTTTTGACACTTCAACACCTGCTGGAATGCTTTTCTACACCTTAATTTCTGCCCTCACCCAGTGGGAGCGTGAAGAAATCTCTGCCCGTGCAAAAGCATCAGTCCCCATACGTGCACAACTAGGTAAAAACATCGGCGGACAAGCGACATTTGGCTATCAATGGAAAGACGGAAAGCTCATACCACACCCAGACGAAGCGCCAGTCCGCAAACTTGTGTACGAGCTTTTTAGTGAACATAAGCGACTGCGAACTGTTGCACGATTACTCAATGAACAAGGGTATCGGACCAGAAAAGGCGCTCAGTTTTCCGACACGACTGTACGGCGCTTAATTGCTGACCCCACTGCTAAAGGAGAGCACCGGGCCAACTACACCACGACAAGCAATAGCAAGAAGCGGTGGGAGTTGAAGCCTGAAAGTGAATGGGTCATACAGGCGGTTGAGCCCATTGTTTCACCTGAACTATGGGACGCTTGCAACAGTGAGCTCGAAGAACGCCTGAAAGCATACAAACGGCCAGCACGACGCTCACCACACCTCTTTACCGGATATATGTTCTGTTCAAGATGTACGTACCCTCAAGCAGCCGAAAATACGCGTGTAAAGAGTGTAAGAACAAAATCGCTATTGATGACGTTGAGAGCATCTATCACAACCAACTGACACAGTTCTTTCTCTCTGCTGATGAACAAGATGAATATGCCCAACAGGCAGATGAACAGATACGTGAAAAACAGACACTCGTTGATACACTCAGACGCGAACGAGAAAAAACCGAAGTGGAAATGGAGAAAATTTATCAACTTTATCTCAGTGATACGATTTCTCCCGAAGGGTTTGGCAAAAGAAATGGACCGCTTGAAGAGCGCATTCTACAAATTGAAGATGAATTACCACGTCTCGAAGGGCAACTGGATAAACTGAAATCCGATGTGATAAATCGCGACGTAATGATTTCAGAAGGCACCCAACTCTTTGAGGACTGGACGACCTTTTCAACTGATAAAAAGAAACAAATCATCGATGCCATAACCGATAGCATCGTCATCAGTGACGATACCGTCGCCATACACTTTGGCAATTATCAACCTTCGGCAAGTGCCCACGACTTAGCAACGAACCCTCAGGGATTCATAGCAGCAATCAACTGCACACGCGCCGGATACGTCGCGTGTGCATTGGCCCGGGCGATGGTGATTGATCCCGTTTCAAGCGGCTGCCGTAACGCTTCTAGTGCCGCGCGATTGAATTCCGGTAATTCGTCGAGGAACAGAACGCCCAAATGGGCTAGCGAAATTTCACCGGGCCGGGCTTTATTGCCGCCGCCGACGAGGGCCGCAACCGAAGCAGAGTGGTGCGGATCGCGATAGGAACGCCTGAGCGTGAGCTCGCCGTTTTTAAGCATGCCAGCGAGGCTTTGGATCATACTTGATTCTAATATTTCGGAGGCATCAAGCGGCGGTAGTAATCCAGGCAACCTGGCCGCCAGCATTGATTTTCCAGATCCCGGAGGCCCGACCATAAGCAAGTTATGCCCCCCTGCTGCGGCAATTTCTAGCGCCCGCTTGGCAGTTTCCTGACCCTTGATTTCATTGAGATCCAGATGTGTGGCCAATGCCGGTGGTTTTATGGTGGTTACATCGATTGTTTGCAAAGGCTCGAGCACCTGTGAGCCCTTAAAATGATTGATTAATGCCAGCAACGACGGTGCTGCGAGACTGCCAGGGTTTCCGGCCCAGGCCGCCTCAACCCCTTGCACCGCAGGGCAAATCAACGATTTGTCCGCGCCGTTGGCATGAACGGCAGCGGGCAGCACCCCGCTCACTGGTAGCAGCTTGCCGTCCAGCGTCAATTCGCCAATGGCAACAAACCCGCACAGATCCTCTGACCCTAAAACGCCCATGGCGAGCAGCAACCCAAGGGCGATGGGTAAATCATAATGACTGCCCTCTTTGGTCAGGTCTGCCGGCGATAAATTGACAATGATTCTCCGGTTGGGTAGAGCCAGCCCCATGGCATGCAAGGCAGACCGGACTCTCTCGCGGCTCTCGCCTACAGCTTTGTCTGGCAACCCAACGACGTTAAACGAGGGCAATCCAGAAGACGTTTGGACCTGAACCTCGACATCAATGACGTCAATTCCTTGGAATGCGACTGTCGAAATATATGCAACCATATCGTGCTCCCTAATTGATCTACACGCTATGGTAAGATTCAATAAGAAAAGCAACAACCAATCATGGGTTGCAAAATCATTTAATTAAAGGGCAGTTTTACTTAGTCAACCGCCTCTCAATCGCATCCCAAATATCAACTTCCAGTTTAACATCATCAAAACGGTTAATTTCCTGAATGCCGGTTGGTGAGGTGACGTTGATCTCGGTCAGGTATCCGCCGATGACGTCGATACCGACGAAGATCATTCCTCTAGCCTTAAGGTCAGGGCCAATGGTTTCGCAAATCTCGACATCCCGGTCGGTCAGGTGTGTGCTGAAGGCTCGCCCGCCAACGTGCATGTTGGAGCGTGCTTCGCCTTTCTGCGGAACCCGGTTGGTGGCACCAACAGCTTTACCATCGACAAGAATGATACGTTTATCCCCTTCGCGCACTTCCGGTAGATATTTCTGAACCATTAACGGCTCGCGATTGATGCCGGCGAACATCTCGAGCAAAGAATTGAGATTTTCGTCCCTAGGTGCGATGTGGAACACACCTGCACCACCATTGCCGAACAGTGGTTTGATGATAATATCTTTGTGCTCGTCTCGAAATTGGCGAACGGCCACTGGATCACGACTGATCATGGTCGGCGCGAGCAAATCAGGATACCGCAGCATAAAGAGTTTTTCCGGCGCGTTGCGGACTTCGGTAGGATCATTGACCACCAGTGTTTTCGGGTGAATCAGGTCAAGCAGGTGGGTCGCCGCAATATAAGACATGTCAAAGGGCGGATCCTGGCGCATGTGCACAACGTCAACATTTGCAAGATCAATCCAGGTCTCGTCGTCCAGGATAAAATGATTGCCGGTTTCATAACGAACGCTCAATTGTTGGGCCCGGGCCATAACGCGATTATCGCGTAGTGTCAGGTTTTGAGGTTCGTAATGCCACAGCTCATATCCCCGCGCCTGGGCTTCTAGCGCTAAAACAAAGCTACTGTCGCCGGTGATGTCGATTGTTTTGATGTGGTCCATCTGAAAAGCGACCTTAAGGGTCATGGACATCTCCTGTAATGAGTGAAGTTTCGCCTAATTTAGGCGAAGACGCAGTTCTTGCAAGAGTACAGAGGTCCCGTAAAGCACATCTGTACTGGCCCCGAGCTTGAGGTATTCCTCCAAGGCTGAAATAGCATCAGCGACATTGTCGAGGCGCGATTGCAACAGACCATACTCACGCCAGAGGTCGGCTTCTTTCGGCGCAAACAATAGCATGGTCTCAATCACATCAACGGCGTCATCCAAACGATCTGCACGCAGCAGTCGGCCCCGGATATTACCCAGCAACCGAATTAGAATGTGCCGATTTGACATCACCGCGTGGTGGCGCGGCTTTAATTCTGCGTGATTGCCTGAAAATGACTTAAGCATATCACGCAGATCCGGTGTTTCCAAAATACGGCCACCACCAAAGGGGTCGATTATAACCCGTTCACCATCCTGCTCCAGGCGAACCAGAAAACGGCCTGGAAAATTTAATCCATCAGCGAACCAACCCTGCGCTCGTGCGGTCACTAGATATAAAATGCCAATGCTGACAGGCAGACCAGACCGGCGATCAATAACACGGGTTAAATTTGCAGCTTCCGGATCTTGAAAAGCGTCTTCAGTTCCGACATATCCATAGCGATAGTGAAGAATTTGAACTAAAGCTTCGGCCCGAGCGAAAACGTCTGGGTAGGGATCAATACCAGCCAGATAATTTGCCACGTCCTCAGACAATTGAGCAAGATGCCGGCGATAGGGGTCGAGTTTGATTGGAGACCGGTCGATTGTTCCGAGGAGAAGAGTGGTTTCAATCAGGTCAATGGCATCATCAGATTGACTTCCGACCTTAACCAAGTATTTGCAAATATCAGGTGTGGGTTTCACGATCCTACTTTCTTCACCCTTACGTGATTAATGATCCTCTGGACGCCGCCGATTTCTCGGGCGTAACCAATAACCCGATCAAGTTCATTCTGATTTTGCGCGAGGCCGATCAAATAGACGATACCGCAAACCGTTTCGATATTATAATTAATGGCCTGTACATCCCGGTCGAACGTCAGAGTTGAGGTCAGTTTTGTGGTGATCCAGCTGTCTTTAGCTAGGTCAACCAGACTAACATCAGCGACCTGAATTTCATTTAAGACATCCTCAACTTTATCAACTTTCCAGGCGAGCTGTATAGCCTCCGCTCTGAGAGATTCAGTCGGGACAATACCTGTCATTAGCACCCGCGCTTCATAAACTTCCACACCAACCCCGGTCATTAACTTTTCATTGGCATTAATCAGGTTGAACCTAATTTTGGTCGCGATCGTTGTGTCACTGGCAACGGTCTTGGCTGACCGTTCTTCAAGGGCTGCAACACCCGCCGAGGCACCGGCACCAACGATAATCCCCGCGCAACCGGATAGAGGCAAACATGCCAATCCGGCAATGATGAGCAATCTGGCAACCGGCCCTGTAATTACCCCAACTGAATTTCCAACCATGACGACACCTTATTTCAAGTCTACCGAATATGCTATTCTAGCGCTGGCAACATTACTCTGCAAAGGGCATTGATCACAGGACAGCCAGATTTAAAATACCGAAGAGGTTATATATCAGTCGCCATACCGCCATGCACCTGGAATGTGAGTGGGTAGCGACCATGGCCGCACGATGATGAGATCAAAGCGCATATCGTGATCAGAAAACGCTGGATTCCTTTGTATAAATGTCAATGCCGCGCGTTCAATTCTGCGTTGTTGCTTCGGTGAAATGGGTTGATCAAGCCACGCTTTCTGGCGCCGAGATTTAACCTCGGTGAAGATTATGGTGCCGCTTGCCCGGCTAATCAGATCAATTTCACCAATGGGCGTCTTAAACCGTGACGCTAAAATTTGATGGCCTTTGAAACGCAGGGCCCAACGAGCAATAGTCTCGCCAAAAAGGCCGAACCCCCACGCATTGCGCCGCCGCACCCGATCGTTCACGCCTTGGTTGACTTCAGGTCTATAGCCCTATTGTAGATTTCTCTCTTTGGCAGCCCGGTTTGTTTGGCAATATCCGCAGATACTGTTTTGACCGTTCCGGACCCTAAAGCCGCAAGAATAATCGCATCGAGAGCGTCGCCGTCAGGCGGCGCCTCCGCAATTGGGGGCCCCACAACCAAGGTTACTTCACCCTTGGGTGGACCTTTCTCCGCGTAATGATTGGCGAGCTCGGCTAATGGCCCTCGCCGGACCTCCTCATAGAGTTTCGTTAGTTCACGTGTTACAGCGCAGGGTCGGTTACCCAAGACTTCATTCATATCTCTGAGGCTGGTGGCAAGGCGTTTGGCCGATTCAAGAAACACCAGTGAGCCAGGAACGTTTTTGATGCCGGATAAGGCCGTGCGGCGCTGCCCGGTTTTTGAGGGCAAAAACCCATGAAAAAAGAAACGGTCCGTAGGCAGTCCAGACAGGACAAGCGCACTGAGTACGGAAGATGCGCCAGGGAGAGTGGTGAATTGAACATTTTCTTCAATGCACGCTTCCACCAGTCGATACCCCGGGTCGGATATCAGCGGCGTACCTGCGTCCGATACCATCGCCACGCTTTCGCCACCTTTTAGGCGCTTCATGATTTGAGGGCGCATACGCTGCGCATTGTGTTCGTGATAAGACAGAAGTTTGTTTTTGATTTGATGATAGGCAAATAGTTTGCCGGTGACGCGGGTATCTTCACATAATATCAGATCGGCGCCGGCGAGAACTTCTAGTGCCCGCAGCGTAATATCGCGGGCATTGCCAATCGGCATCGCGATGATGTACAGACCAGGACCGGGTTTTTGAACCGGCGGTTTACAGCCCGGGTCAGTCTCGTTAGGTTTTATCGAACCCGCATTTGCGGGACCATCTTTAATCGGCACTGCGAGGATTTCTCCATTCCATGTCCGGCGCCTCGACCTTCAGATTAAAATTACCTCCGCTGTCGTTTCTTGCCGGTATCAGTCTGTTGGTGCTTTCGGCTTGCCAGTCTCAGCAAAAATCCAGCCCCTTGCAAGTGGAAGCGCAAAATGATGCCTTGAGAGCGGCCGCAATTGAGACGCAAAATCGAAAGCCACCGTCCCAGATGCGCCCTCCAGTTGAAGGCCCCCGGCTTCCACCAGAACCCTCCATGCAAATCACAGCAGCGGCACCGGCGCTGGAACATGTCCCTGCGGTTCCATCGTTTTTGCCATTCTTACAGGGCCGCGCAAACGCGGTACCGTCCGCCCAACAAAAGAATACCCTTGTTCCACCTCCGGCCACATCCGACACCGTTCGGGTGGCCCTAATGCTCCCGTTAACGGGGCGAAATGCAGCCATTGGAAAGGCAATGTTAAATGCCGCTCAACTGGCCTTATTTGATTTCGCCGACCCGAGATTTGAATTGTTGCCGCTGGACACCAAAGGAACGCCCCGCGGCGCAGCGCGCGCAGCGCAAAATGCGATCGGGGACGGCGCCTCACTTATTCTCGGACCACTTTTGGCAAAATCAGTACGCGCGGTAACGCCCGCAGCAAGGGCCGCCAATGTCCCCGTTATTGCCTTCTCCAATGACAGTTCGGTCGCCGGTCAGGGCGTCTATACCATGGGTTTCTTACCAACAGCACAGGTTGCCCGTGTCGCCCACTATGCCAACCGAAAAGGTATAACCCGATTCGCCGTCTTGGCGCCGAATAATACTTACGGCGCTCGTGTTGTAAAAGCCTTGGAAAAATCGGTGAATGCCCTCGGTGCCAGGTTGGTACAGACCCAGTATTATGATCCGTTTGCCCAGGACTTTACCGAGCCGGTTCGTGTTCTCGCCAACTATGATGGAAGACGCAAGGCGCTTCTTGATCAGCGTAAGGCACTCGAAGAAGAAGGTGGGGAGCTCGCGACCAAAGCCCTGAAAAGATTAGAAAACCTGCAAACTATTGGCGATTTGCCATACGAAGCTCTGCTGGTTGCTGACGGCGGTAATCGTCTTCAGGCGGTTGCAGCCTTATTACCATTTTATGATATCGATCCGGGAAAGATCCGTATGCTGGGGACCGGTCAGTGGGATGAGGTGGGTATTGGCAAGGAACCTGCACTCATTGGTGGGTGGTATGCGGCCCCTATGCCGAGCGCCAGATCAGATTTCGAAACCCAATACCGGGATATCTACAGCGCCGAGCCGCCCAGACTGGTAACGCTAGCCTATGATGCAACAGCGTTGGCGGCAGTATTTTCCGCGGGTGAGGGCGCTCCTGATTTTTCCGCCGCCGCATTTACCGATAGAAGTGGATTCTGGGGCCGTGATGGTATTTTTCGGTTTACCTCTTCAGGTATAGCCGAACGAGGGCTTGCGGTTATAGAAATTGGACGAGACGGCAATAATGTCATTAGCAACGCACCGGAGTCCTTTGAGGTGGTAATTAACTGATCATATGGATCACGTTAGAAGATGTTTTATGACACCGTTGAGGCACAGCTTTCCGGAAGACGTCGCGATCATTTGATTATTTACCACTTTAATAAACCCTCCTTCCGTCATCCGCCGCTGTCCTTCTTGATCAATTACCTCCGAGACCGCTAGGCTCGTTTGGCCGGGTATCGACAATAAATTGAACCCTTTGGTCAACCTTAACCCCATCATAACGAGTTCTTGGGCCCGATTTTCCGCTGATAATATGCGCCGCTTGGCTGTCCCCTGGCATTGAGTATTTACGACTTCAATCCAGCGCTGCGGGTTATGAATTTGATGGGTAGCTGTGGATATATTGTTAGAAGTGATCCTGCCGTGGGCGCCCGGGCCAATGCCAATGTAGTCGCCGCCTAACCAGTAGGTCAGGTTGTGGCGGCATTCAGACCCAATCGTGGCATGGTTTGAAATTTCATAGGCCGGACGATGTGCAGATTCCATAAGTGACTGGGTCAACTCAAACATATCTGCAGCGAGGTCATCATTTAGCGTGTCAACGCCGTCACGAAAAAATGGTGTCCCAGATTCGATTGTCAGCTGATATAACGATAAATGTTCCCCGGCCATTTCGAGCGCCTCTGACAACTCGAGCTGCCAGCTCTCCATCGATTGCCCTGACAATGCGTAGATTAAGTCAAAGGAATAGCGATCGAAGATACTGGATGCGACGGACAACGCCGTTCGGGCTTCACGGGCAGAATGCTCACGGCCAAGAAACTTTAGGGAATCGTCGTTCAGCGATTGCACTCCAACGGATACCCGATTGATGCCGGCCGTTTTGAAATCTCGAAATTTTGCTGCTTCTATGGATGTCGGGTTGGCTTCCAGCGTAATCTCAAGCGCATCGTCCAGTTCCCAATAGTCACCGATTTTATCAAGGATGGCGGCAATTGTAGGAGGCGCCATAAGTGACGGTGTCCCACCACCAAAAAACACACTGGTCAAGCGCCGCCCGGTTGTTTCGGTTCCAAAATAATCAAGTTCAGACAACAATGCGCGTTGCCACTCACTATGATCAACACCTGAGACGACGTGACTGTTGAAATCACAATAAGGGCACTTTGACAGGCAAAAGGGCCAATGCACATAAAGACCAAACCCGGGATTAGAATGGCCCATGTTTCGTATCAGCTAAAACAAGCCGCAACCAACTGACGAAAGGCGTCGGCGCGATGGCTAATTTTGTGTTTTTTAGCCGGATCAAAATGCCCGAAAGAGATATCATATCCATCCGGACGAAACATTGGATCATATCCGAACCCCCTGTCACCGGTTGGAGGCCAGACAAGTGTGCCATCAACGCGGCCTTCAAATACTTCCATATGACCATCAGGCCAACACAGCGCCAAGGCAGCGATGAAATGTGCTGTTCGATTAGGAATATCGCCCAATTTTGTATTAATTGTTGTCATCGCGAGGTTGAAATCTTTATCAGGGCCGGCCCAGCGGGCGGAATAAATTCCGGGGTCACCATCAAGCCCATGAACACACAGCCCAGAATCATCGGCTAATGAGGGCAAGCCGGAGGCGGTTGCTGCCGCTCTTGCTTTGATTTCAGCGTTGGCAATAAAAGTTTTGCCGTCTTCGACAGGCTCGCCCAAATTGAGAGACTTTGCAGATAAGACGTTGATATCAAACGCACTCAGCAAGTCGGCGATTTCAGTGACCTTGCCCGGATTGTGACTGGCGATAATCAGCTTGTTGTCCATGAATTTGCGGGCCATCGGTGATTTATCTCCTTCCTTATTGAAGTCCCAGCGCCGCTTTTTGCAGGGCTGTCAATTCGTCAACTCCCTTCTGCGCCAAAGCCATCAACTCCAGAAACATCTCATGGGAAAAGGGTTTGTCTTCTGCGGTGCCTTGAATTTCAACGATACCGCTAGACCCGGTCAGGACAAAATTTGCATCGGCCCCAGCGTTGCTGTCTTCAGCATAATCAAGATCGAGCACAGGTTTGCCGTTATAGATCCCACATGAAATTGCAGCGACGGAATCGGTGAACGGTACGGCCGATACAATGCCAAGTTTCTGGCATTTCTCGAAAGCCTGATAGAGCGCGATGTATGCACCGGTTATGGCCGCGGTGCGGGTTCCGCCATCGGCCTGAATGACGTCACAATCAACGCGGATTTGAATTTCTCCCATCGCCTTGAGATCTGTAACTGCGCGTAAACTTCGCCCGATAAGGCGTTGAATTTCCTGAGTACGGCCCGATTGTTTGCCGCGTGCGGCTTCTCGATCTGTTCGGGTATTTGTGGCCCGTGGCAACATCCCGTATTCCGCTGTGATCCAGCCTTTTCCGGAATCCCTCATCCATGGCGGCACACGTTTTTCGACGGACGCCGTGCAGAGAACATGGGTATCACCAAATTTGGCAAAACAGGACCCTTCCGCGTGTTTGGCAAAACCTGGTTCAAAGATGACGTTGCGAAGTTGGTCAAGGGCGCGGCTTGAAGGGCGGTGGTCGGTGGAAGACATAGAATTTCGGTTCTTTATTCAGTTCAACTGTAATTGCGGCGCGTAAGCTAAACCTCTACTTGCCGAAGGTCCAGTCTTCAAAATGAAGGCGGTTATGGCGTGGTACATTGACGGCTCCTCTGTTGAGCCTTAACTTTATAGGATGATTTCCGAACTCAATGATCGCTCGCGTGAAGTTTTTCGCCGTATTGTAGAAAACTACGTCGAAACAGGCGAACCTACTGGCTCGCGTACCTTGGCTCAGCGTCTGCAAATTGGTTTGTCGCCGGCAACCATTCGCAATGTTATGGCTGATCTTGAAGACGCTGGATTATTGTTCTCGCCTCATACATCGTCCGGGCGACTGCCCACTGAAATGGGACTGCGGTTGTTTGTTGATGGCATTCTCGAAGTTGGTGTTTTATCCAGTGAAGAGGCAGAACGCATCGAAACCCAATGCGCTGGATCGTCGCACAGCATGGACACGCTGCTGGAAGACGCAACATCAGCGCTTTCGGGTTTGTCGAGATGTGCGAGCGTTGTCCTTGCACCAAAAATAGAAAGCCCGCTTAAGCATATTGAATTTGTCAACCTAAGTCCGGGTCGGACGCTGGTTGTGCTGGTGACAGAAAATGGTGTTGTGGAAAACCGTGTGTTTACCACCCCGGAAGCGTTACCGCCGTCTGCTTTGGTACAAGCCACCAACTTTTTGAGCGCCAGACTGGTGGGACGAACGCTTGCGCAGGCATACGATGAAATTATCACGGAACTGGAAGACCATCGCGCAAGGCTTGACGAACTGACCCAAAAAGTGGTTGAAAGCGGCTTGGCGACCTGGGCTGGAGATGATCAGAGCGTTAATAATGGTGCGCTGATCGTCCGCGGTCAGGCAAATTTGCTGGATGACGTGACCGCGCTTACAGATCTTGAGCACATACGCTCATTATTTGGCGCACTTGAAACAAAAGAGGAAATGCTGAAGCTGCTCTCCCTTGCAGAAGCTGCCGAAGGTGTACAGATATTCATCGGAGCAGATAATAGTCTGTTCAATTTGGCAGGTTGCTCAATGGTGGTGAATTCCTTCAAGAATTCAAGCGAGCAGATTGTCGGCGCAATTGGTGTCGTTGGTCCCGCGCGGATGAACTACGCCCGAATAATTCCGATGGTCGATTATACCTCAAAGTTAATCGGTCGAATGATTGGCTGAAATTTAGAGACAAGATAAAAAATTATGTCTGAAAACGATACTCCCGAAAACGAATTAGAAACGCCAGATAGTGCAGCAGAACAATCTGTTGAGCATGGTAATGAGGCGCCCGCGAAAATTTCTGAAGATCAAATTGATGATTTCGAAGATGCGGTGGAGGCGCAGGATGAAGGAGGCAAGGAAGCCACTTCTGAAGATCGCATCGAAATCCTCGAGGCGAAGGTCGCTGATTTGAATGACAAACTCCTTCGCGCTATGGCGGAGACGGAAAATGTCCGCCGTCGGGCACAGCGTGATAAAGAGGATGCATCGAAATACGCCATCAAAAGCTTCGCTGAACAGATGGTCACAGTATCAGATAACCTTGGCCGGGCCTTGCAAAGCGTTGATGCTGATGCTCGAGCCGAAAATCAAGCGCTTGAAAACATTGTTGTTGGAATCGAAATGGTTGGCCGCGAACTGGTAAACGGATTTGAGCGTTTTGGCATCAAACCAATTGAAGCACTGGGCCAAAAATTTGATCCCATGTTGCATGAGGCAATGTTTGAGCTTGAAGATAAAGATACCGTTGCCGGAACCATTGCTCAGGTGTTGGAAGTTGGATACACCTTGAACGGTCGGACGCTTCGTGCGGCCAAAGTCGGAATTACAAAAGGCGGCCCTAAAATTGAACAGTCTTCGGGTCATGAAGCCGAGATGGCAGACGGCGAAGGCGATGGACCTACAGAGGGCCAGACGGCATATGAAAGTAAAGGGGCTGAGCCGGGATCAAATCTTGATCAGGAATTATAAACGCCCCACCGAGACGACATACAGTAATATTTTATTACGCCAATTGATTTTTGTGTGCGGCGCAGACGGTTCTATGAATCCTGAGTGTTGCGCGTTCCGCTCTACAGGCTTATATAACGCGCGAAAGCAAATGGGTCTCCTCTGATCTCCAGCTTTTGATTTCGAAACCAAGGGGTTTTTCCCGATGCCTGAGGGGTCCGGAAAAACTGCCGCAATAAATGAGGTTATTATGAGCAAGGTAATCGGTATCGACCTTGGAACCACGAATTCCTGCGTCTCTATCATGGACGGCAAGGATGCCAAGGTTCTAGAAAATGCAGAAGGTGCACGTACAACGCCGTCAATGGTCGCGTTCTCAGGTGATGAGCGCCTTGTCGGACAGCCGGCGAAACGCCAGGCCGTCACCAACCCGGAAAATACTCTGTTTGCCATCAAACGACTGATTGGTCGCCGGTTTGATGATCCAATTACTAAAAAAGATCAGAAAATGGTCCCCTACAAAATTGTCAAAGGCGACAATAACGATGCATGGGTAAATGCTGACGGCAATAAATACAGCCCAAGTCAGATTAGTGGTTTCATTTTGCAGAAAATGAAAGAAACGGCTGAAAGTTATCTCGGCGAAGATGTAACGCAGGCCGTTATAACGGTCCCTGCTTACTTTAATGATTCTCAACGTCAGGCAACCAAGGACGCAGGCAAGATTGCCGGCCTTGAAGTGCTGCGTATTATCAACGAGCCGACCGCCGCTGCACTGGCCTATGGCCTTGATAAAAAAGAAGCCGGCATTATTGCTGTTTATGATCTTGGTGGCGGCACGTTTGATGTTTCCGTGCTCGAAATCGGCGATGGTGTTTTTGAAGTGAAATCCACAAACGGGGATACTTTCCTCGGCGGTGAAGATTTCGATCACCGCATTGTTGATTACCTTGCTGACGAGTTTAAAAAAGAAAATGGTATTGATCTACGCGATGACAATCTTGCGCTGCAACGCCTGAAAGAAGCGGGTGAAAAAGCGAAAATTGAATTGTCGAGTTCAGGCCAGACGGAAGTCAATCTGCCATTTATCACCGCTGATCAATCCGGCCCTAAACACCTTACGATCAAACTTACGCGTGCAAAACTTGAATCCCTTGTTGATGACTTGATTCAGCGGACAATCAAACCGTGTAAGCAGGCAATCAAAGACGCTGGTTTGACGGCGGGCGAAATTGACGAAATTATTCTGGTCGGCGGCATGACTCGTATGCCAAAGGTTCAGGAAATTGTTAAATCATTCTTTGGACGCGAACCAAACAAGGGCGTGAACCCGGATGAAGTTGTCGCTATTGGCGCTGCGATCCAGGGCGGCGTTTTGCAGGGCGATGTTAAAGACGTTCTGCTTCTTGATGTGACGCCATTGTCTCTCGGAATTGAGACCTTGGGTGGTGTATTCACCCGCCTGATCGATCGTAATACGACCATTCCAACCCGCAAAAGTCAGGTATTTTCGACGGCTGAAGACAATCAGTCCGCCGTGACCATCCGTGTTTTCCAGGGTGAACGTGAAATGGCCGCGGATAATAAACTGCTGGGTCAGTTTGACCTGGTAGATATTCCGCCAAGTCCGCGCGGCCTGCCTCAAATCGAAGTAACCTTTGATATTGATGCCAATGGTCTGGTCAACGTGTCTGCAAAAGACAAAGCGACCGGCAAGGAACAGCAGATCCGCATTCAGGCTTCTGGCGGTCTCAGCGATGATGATATTGACCGCATGGTTCAGGAAGCTGAAGCGCATGCTGATGACGATAAAGAACGGCGCGAAGGGGTTGAAGTTCGCAATTCCGCCGACTCATTAATTCACAGCGTTGAGAAAAACCTGAAAGAGCACGGCGAACAGGTCTCCGGCGAAGATAAAGAAATCATTGAAAGCGCTATTACCGAACTAAAGGAAGCGCTTGAAGGTGATGACAATGATACAATAACGGCAAAAACGGAAACATTGACGGAAGCTTCAATGAAACTTGGTGAAGCCATCTATAAGGCTAGTCAGGCGGAAGGGGCCGAGGATGCTGCATCAGATGGCGGTGAAGATGGCAATGCGGACAGCGCAGAAGATGCCACAGTCGTAGATGCCGACTTCGAAGAAGTCGACCCGGACGCTGAGCAAGAAAAGAAAGACTAATCGGGTTATGGGGATGGGACAAATCGTTACCATCCCCGATCCGATCAGAACTTTAACTCCCCTTCATCAGATGAACTGTTGAGGCCCTGACCATGGCCAAGGACGATTTTTACGATACCCTTGGTGTTAACCGCGACGCGGATGATGCCGAAATCAAGAAAGCCTATCGCAAACTTGCGATGAAGCACCATCCTGACCGAAACCCGGGTGATGCCGCCGCCGAACAAAGTTTCAAAGACGTCAATAATGCTTATGAAATTTTAAAAGACGACGAAAAACGTGCCGCGTATGACCGCTTTGGTCATGCCGCTTTTGAGCAGGGCGGCGCGGGTGGCCAAGGTGGTCAGGGTGGTGGTTTTGGTGGCTTCACAGACATTTTCGAAGAAATGTTTGGCGGCGGCGGCGGCGGTTTTGGCGGACAACGTCAAGGCGGCGCTGGGGCGGGCAAAGGATCCGACCTGCGCTTCAACATGGAAGTTAATCTCGAGGAAGCGTACAGCGGTAAACAGACCGAGATTAAAGTTCCGACGTCCGTTGCCTGCGATGATTGTCATGGTAGCGGCGCTGCTGGCGGTGCGGCCCCGGTAGGTTGTGGGACATGCCAGGGCCACGGCCGGGTACGTGCACAGCAGGGGTTTTTCACTGTCGAAAGAACCTGCCCAACTTGCCAGGGAACGGGAGAGGTCATCAAAGATCCTTGCCGCAGCTGTGTTGGCTCTGGGCGAGTGCAAAAAGAGAAAACACTGTCAGTCAATATTCCGGCCGGTGTTGAAGATGGTACGCGTATCAGGCTGTCAGGCGAAGGAGAGGCCGGATTGCGCGGTGCTCCGGCGGGTGATTTGTATATCTTCCTGTCCATGAAACGGCACCGTATTTTCCAACGTGAAGGCGCGGATATCTATTGCCGGGTGCCAATTCCGATGACCAAAGCGGCCCTTAGCGGTACCATTGAGGTCCCGAGTGTCGACGGGACAATGGCACGTATTACCATACCGGCGGGAACACCTACCGGACACCAGTTCCGCCTAAAAGGTAAGGGAATGACGGTGTTACGATCCAAGGCGCGCGGCGATATGTTTATTCAAGCGTTCATCGAAACACCGGTTAATTTAACTGCGCGGCAGAAGGAATTACTGAAGGAATTCGACGCAGAAAATCCATCAGAAAAGACCAACCCTGAATCCCATAATTTTTTCGATAAGGTAAAAGATATCTGGGAAGACCTGAAGGACTAATTCGAGCGCCTGTTGTATGATGGGACGATGGCCCTGAAGTGAAAATCATTTTCCTTTATTTCTGGATAACCTCACTGCTGTCGCTTAAGAGTGAGCGAAGGTTTGTTTCGAATTAGGGGTGAGATTATGAAAATCGGGATTGTTGGCGTGGCGGGGCGCATGGGCCGAATGTTGGTTTCAGAAGTTTTGGCAAACCCAGCTGCTGAACTTGCTGGCGGAACGGAACTCTCGGGCAGCGAAAATATCGGTGCAGACTTAGGGCAATTGATCGGTGCCGCGGACACCGGACTCGCGGTTAGCGACAATGTTGAGAATGTCTTTAATGCTGCCGACGTGATAATTGATTTTACTGTGCCTTCAGCGACGATGTCCCACATCAAGACTGCCGCGAAATTCAAGACTGCGATGGTGATTGGTACGACAGGATTCCAGCCGGAACAACTTTCCGAACTGCACCGTTGCGGCGATAATGTAATCGTTCATGCGGCGAATTTTTCAGTTGGCGTTAATGTATTGCTTGGGTTGACGGAACAGGCCGCCGCTATTTTGAATCAAGATTATGATATTGAAATTGTTGAAATGCATCACCGACATAAAGTTGATGCACCATCGGGGACAGCATTGGCGCTTGGTGACGCGGCAGCGCACGGCCGAATCGTTGTCCTTGATGATGTTTCAACCCGGGTGCGTGATGGCATAACCGGGCCAAGGCCTAAAGGCAATATAGGGTTTGCAACACTTCGCGGCGGCGGTGTCGCCGGTGATCACACGGTGATGTTTGCGTCTGAAACCGAACGGCTTGAACTGACCCATAAAGCCGGCGACCGCAGTGTTTTTGCGTCAGGTGCAGTTCGCGCCGCGCTTTGGACCGGATCACAAACTCCCGGATATTATTCGATGCGCGACGTCTTGGGGTTTACCTGAACACCGCCGTGATATTTTCATACAAGCACCGAAGGTAGGAGGCGCATGGTCTTAAAAGCGAACCGCGAAGAGTTCTATCGGCGTTTGGCCGAAGATCGCCCCAATCCAACAAGTGATTTGATATACACCAATACCTATACGTTGCTGGTGGCCGTTGTCTTATCAGCGCAGGCAACAGATGTCGGCGTAAACCGAGCGACGAAAGATCTTTTCAAGACGGTCGACACGCCAACCAAAATGATTACCCTGGGCGAAACGCGCCTGAAAGATCACATCAAGACCATTGGTCTCTATAACGCTAAGGCTAGAAATGTCATCGCGCTCAGCCACCTTCTTCTCGAGCGGCATGATAGTGTGATCCCGAACGATCAGCTTGCCCTTGAGGCGTTGCCGGGCGTTGGTCGTAAAACGGCAAATGTGGTCAGGAATATCGCCTTTCAAGAACCAACAATTGCGGTCGATACCCATATATTCAGAGTATCCAACCGAACTGGTCTTGCGCCGGGCAAGACGCCATTGGCCGTGGAGAAGAAACTGGATCATGTGACGCCGGATTCATTTAAGCTTTATGCACATCATTGGCTTATTCTTCACGGGAGATACGTGTGTAAGGCCCGTAAACCGGAGTGCCAAAATTGTTGCGTAATTGAATTTTGTAAGTACAAGGCAAAAACGGTTGCCTGATTGGACCTATTCTAACTTAATATAGGAAACTATGAATTTGGTTGGGATACTGGTGCCGTGTCTCGCTCCTTGAGAATGGAGATAAGACATTCTTTATTGGAAGATGGGCCGTCATTGTTGGCCCGGGTTTCGATATAATCGACTTTATGAGGAACACCGACCGTAACCTGATAGAGAAATATATCCAGCGTGCATTTGGATCCGCGATACTGCCAGATTTCAGCAGGGTGATCCTTCCTGATAAATTCTGGCGCGCCAATGACGTCGATTAAGTTGGCGGCGCCACGGCCCATTAGAATTTTCGGATCAGAATATACACGGGCCGGCTCGCGTTGTTTACTGGCAAGCCGAACCGCAGGTTGGATCTTCGGTGCCGTCAATACCCGTTCGGCGGCCACGATAGATGGTGCCGCCGTTTTGGTCTGGGGGACATTTAGAGGCGCCTTCTGAGGCGCTGAAGACTGGCATGCAGCCAGCAATACTCCAACGATCAACGCTCCGACGGCGTTTATGCGCAAATTAACGTGGCCAGAGATCTTTGCTCTCATAATGGCTATGAACCAGCCTTATCAGATTGGTCTATAGCTTGCATGTCGCCGGAAATCTCGCCGCCCGATTCAATGACGATATTGCCATACCGAATGGTGCCAGAGATCCGCCCACCAGACCGAACAATTAACCGTTCATGTGCGATCAAATCACCTTCGAAACGACCGCTGATGTCGGCTTCCTGTACTTCGGCTTTTCCTTTAAAAAACCCGCTGGGTGCGATTTCAATAATGCCCGCGCCGGGCAGGGTAATTTCCACATGACCTTCGACAACGAGTTTATCGCAGGCTGTGATTTCGCCGGTCAGTCGAATGTCTCGGCCAACGACAAGACGCCGATCATCGGATTCGCCGCCAAGCGTACGTTCGGGCCGGCGCGCCGGAGAGCCCGGAATGTCAGGTATTCGCCGTGGGACGTCTGGCTGAAATGAAGGAGCGGTCGGCGGTTTCGACGCGCCGTGATTCCCTTTGCGCGAAAAAGGCTTAAGAGGGGGGGCGCCGCCATCCTTGGCATTTGTGCCAGAACTTGCGGATTTGCCTTCGCCATTTTCACTTTTCTTATTAAACATTATGAGCACCTTTCGTATGGTCCGGGGCATCGTCGCCCGCCCGAATAAAGTCTGTTAGTTGAGTTGTTGTTTTCTGCGCCATGTTTCGAATAAATGGATCATTGTCGCTGTTGCCACAACAGGCGTTATCAGGTTTACCACCGGAATCGTTAACAAGAAGGCAATAACCACGCCGGATAAAAGCAAGCGGCCTTGATTGGCCTTGCGCAATGCCCGTGCCTGATTCCGATCAAGCCGACGGAACGCGACCAACTCGAAATATTCTCTACTTAAAAGATACCCGTTTACGCCGTAAAAAACAAAAGGGAACACAGGGGGGAAGAACAAAAAGGGCAACATGAGAACGTTAAGGATAACGAAAACAGTTAAAAACCGAAGCGAAGATAAGAGCGAATTGAAAAAAGGCTGTCCGTCCGTCGAGGGAAGTTCCGGGAAATGTCGTGCCTCAACCCGATCAGCGACGCGATCGAGAAACAACCCAACGGTGGCGCTGACCACTCCTGGAAACAAAAACCAAGTCAGCATTCCGGTTGCCAGCCCGCCGAGGAAATCTACAGCCGATTCCAGCCAACCCGTCTGGAACAGGGCGGTATTTGTCAGGGCGTAACCAACAGCAGACCAAAGAGTGAAAAATACGATAACCGCAACAGCAACACTAATAAATAGGATGCCGCGGGTTGGTCCGTCGTTTAACTGTGAAAGGCCTTTGGAAAAGGCTTTAAGCATGGCATCGTCCCCAAAATAAGCGGGCCCTGCATATCGGCCCAATACCCCATTATTTCATTCAGCACTTACATGCAGTGACGTAGTCTGGTTGAGACGCCCTGGCAAGCCAATAAGCGGCGAAATTATCCTGCTTGAGACTAGGGAATCCGCCGCTATACTGCGCCGCCTAACTCCCCGTCTATTACTGCGTCTACTTTGAAGGAGGGCCGGATGCCCGCAACCCGATACGATGTTGTTGGCATCGGTAATGCCATCGTTGATATTCTTGCGCATACCAATGATGAATTCCTCAATTCAGAGGACCTGCCGAAAGGTGCAATGAACCTGGTTGATGCAGAACGTTCGGCGGAGCTGTATTCAAAAATCGGACCGGCCATTGAATGTTCGGGTGGGTCTGCCGCCAATACCATCGCGGCTCTGGCGTCCCTTGGCAGTACCTCTGCCTATGTTGGAAAAGTCCGTGATGATCAATTGGGCACGGTCTTTCGCCACGATATAAAAGCGCTTGGTATCGATTTCGATACGCCGTCAGCGACTGATGGACCGGCGACAGCAACCTGTCTGGTATTGGTTACCGATGACGCTGAACGGACGATGCAAACCTATCTTGGTGCCTGCGTTGGCCTTGGCCCAAGCGACATAGACGAAGATACCATTGCGGCGGCGAAAGTAACATATATGGAGGGGTATCTTTGGGACCCTGAAGCCGCCAAGGAAGCGTTTTTGAAGGCAGCGAAGATCGCCCACAGGTCCGGACGGCAGGTCTCGCTCAGTTTATCCGATCCGTTTTGTGTCGACCGCCACCGCGATGAATTCCGTGATCTGGTCAGCAATCATGTCGATATCCTGTTTGCCAATGAAGATGAAATCGTCTCGCTCTATCAGGTCGACAATTTTGATGAGGCTCTTCAGGCAGTCCGGGCTGAGTGCAAAATTGCTGCACTAACGCGAAGTGACAAAGGGTCGGTTATCGTAACCAAAGATGACGTGCATGTCGTTGATGCTGATGCTGTTGAGAACGTCGTTGATACCACCGGTGCAGGTGATGCTTATGCGGCCGGGTTCCTTTATGGCGTTACCAATGGGCATGATTTGGTGACATCGGCACGAATGGGTGGTATAGCCGCCGCCGAAATGATTTCTCACATGGGTGCACGGCCGGAAACAACACTTGCTGATTTAGTCGCAACACGGCTCGGCTGATCCACACCAATAACTTTTTTGACTTTCAATTTAGGTAAATGTAATGAGCTCTCAAGCTTCAAGTCTTCGTAATATCGCCATCATCGCCCACGTTGATCATGGTAAAACAACCATGGTTGATGAATTGTTGTCACAAAGTGGAACGTTTCGTGAGAACGAACGGGTTGAAGAGCGTGCCATGGACTCGAACGAGCTTGAGCGGGAGCGCGGGATCACGATCCTGGCGAAATGTACCTCGGTCCCCTGGAAAGATACCCGCATCAACATCGTTGATACCCCGGGCCACGCGGATTTCGGCGGAGAGGTTGAGCGCATCCTGAGTATGGTTGACGGTGTGTTGCTGCTGGTCGATGCGTCCGAAGGGGCAATGCCACAAACCAAATTTGTCACCGGAAAAGCCCTGGCGCTTGGTCTTAAACCGATCATCGTCATCAATAAGGTTGATAAACCGGAAGGCCGCCCGTTCGAAGTTCAGGATGAAGTGTTTGAACTGTTTGACGCCCTTGGTGCGACGGACGAGCAGCTTGATTTTCAAACCATTTATGCGTCGGCTAAAAACGGCTGGGCGGGTTTGACGCCCGATGATACGGAAAATGGTATGACGGCGATCTTCGATATGATCCTTGAACATGTACCGGCACCTGTTGGTGACGCCGCGGCGCCGTTTTCCATGCTGGCAACAACACTAGAGGTTGATCCGTTCTTAGGACGCATTCTGACGGGGCGTGTATTCTCCGGGACTGTGTCGCCAAAAGACTCTGTCCACGCACTAAACAGCGATGGTGAGGTTATTGAATCAGGCCGAATTTCCAAATTACTATCTTACCGCGGCCTCAAACGGACTCCAATCGAACACGCATCCGCTGGCGACATTGTTGCCATCGCCGGATTATCAAAAGCAACCGTGGCGGATACGGTTTGCGCGGTTGATGTCGCGGAGGCAATCGCCGCGCAACCCGTAGACCCTCCGACCTTGGCAATGACCTTTGGCATCAATAATTCGCCTCTCGCTGGTAAAGAAGGCTCGAAAGTCACATCCAGTATGATCCGGGCTCGATTGATGAGAGAAGCGGAAGGTAACGTTGCCATTCGAGTGACGGAATCTGATCAGAAAGACGCCTTTGAAGTCGCTGGCCGCGGAGAACTTCAGTTGGGTGTGTTGATTGAGCAGATGCGCCGTGAGGGATTTGAGTTGTCAATCTCACGTCCGCGCGTTTTATTCCGCGACAATCCGGACACGGGCAAACTCGAAGAGCCGATGGAAGAAGTACAGATTGACGTTGATGAAGAGTTTTCTGGCATCGTTGTCGAAGCCATGAGTTTGCGTAAAGCTCGGATGGTTGAAATGAAACCCTCCGGCGGTGGCAAAGTGCGACTAACGTTCGTAGGGCCTGCCCGCGGTTTGATCGGTTATCATGGCGAGTTTCTGACCGAAACCCGGGGCACAGGCATCATGAGCCGCTCATTTCATGAATACGCCGAACATCAGGGTAAATTGCCGGGTCGCCGGAACGGGGTTCTGGTTTCAAACTCTCCCGGTAAATCCAACGCCTATGGCCTGTTCGGGCTTGAGGGAAGAGGCCAGTTGTTTATTGGCGCTAGTGTTCAGGTTTATGATGGTATGGTTATTGGTGAACATTCGCGCGGCAACGACCTTGAGGTCAACCCGATGAAAGCAAAACAGCTTACCAACGTTCGGGCCTCGGGAACGGATGAAGCCATTCGCCTGACACCGGCTCGCCGAATGACGCTTGAGCAGGCGATCGCTTACATTGAAGATGACGAGCTTGTTGAGGTTACGCCAGTGAGTCTTCGGTTGCGTAAACGCCATCTTGATACCCATGCCCGCAAGAAAGCGTTGCGCGCATCGTCGAAAGAGAGCTGAGCCAAGGATTCCCTTTCCGAGGAAACTGCTCTACTCTCCGGCCATGAAAGATTCGCTCTACTCGAACAAAGCACCGGCCTTTAAAACGAACTTCTTTTGGCGGATCATCCCCGGCGGGATGCGGCGGCGCTGGTGGCTATTTCGGGCATTTGATCTGATTGCCCGGCATTGGCCTCAGTTTCAGTCCCGCCGCGGCCTTGCCGTTATTCGAATGGACGGTATCGGTGATATGGTGCTGTTCCGCAATTCGCTTGATGACTATGCTGAAACATTCGGCGTTGAACAAAAGGAGATTACCGTCATCGGCTGCAACAGCTGGTCAGGGCTTGCTGCAGAAATATTCAAGGGTTTCTCAGTCATCCCGATTGATGAACATGCTTATGCCAAAAAACCAGCCTATCGGTTTTTGACGAACCTCAAGATGCGGAGGTTGGCTCCAAAAGTTGTTGTCAACGATGCCTATTTCCGCCGAGCCCTTATGGCGGATAGTTTGGTTTGGATGATGGCACCAGCAAAATCATTTGCATCATACCCTTATATCAATGACCCAACCCGGTCAGAGTTTTCATACTATATGAGTTCTGTCGACGAAGTCGTTGATACAGGCCCCTACCCGACCCACGAGTTGGTCCGCCACGCAAATTTTTTATCCCACGTTGCGGGTAAATCAATTTCTCCAAAAACACCTGATTTGAATTGGCCTGCCCGACCCGGCCCGGCGCAGATCAAGGGCGACTACGTTGTTCTAAATCCCGGCAGTAATGAATATGGACGCCGCTGGCCATTGGAAAACTACCTCAGTCTTGCTTCGTGGATTAAACAGCAGGGAAAGAAAGCGGTGTTTGTCGGCAAGGCAGATGAGCGTGCCAATGGTGACGCGGTTGCACGGCTGGCAGACAATGAGATGATCATCGATCTGACAGGTAAAACCAGTGTGCCTGAACTTCTCGACCTGATGAAAAACGCATCTTTGGTGGTAACCAATGATACTGGCCCAGCCCATCTTTCCATTGGCCTCGGTGCAGCGACGGTTGTGATCATCGGCGGCGGGCATTTTGGTAGTTTTGTGCCGTACCCTAAGAACGTAACACCGGACAATGTACGTTTCGTTTATGAGAAGATGGAGTGTTATCACTGTTTCTGGCGCTGCCACAAGCGTGATGACAAGTATCAATCGTTTCCTTGTGTTTCCGCTGTTGGCAGGGAAGCGGTGCAGGATGCCTGTTTAGAGTTATACGCAAAGTTACAAAAGGCTGATTCATGACGACAGGCGTACGCCCTCAAAAATCCTGGTTGGAAAATCTCCGGGAATTTTCCAACCGCAAGGTCATTGCGATGTTGTTTCTTGGGTTTTCTGCGGGCGTACCAATTTTGTTGGTTTTCAGCACTATGTCGATCTGGTTGTTTGAGGCTGGCGTTAATAAATCAAACATTACTGTGTTTAGCTTTGTTGGCCTGGGTTATGCGTTCAAATTTGTATGGGCACCTTTGGTGGACAAATTACCCATCCCCATTCTTTGTAATTTGATGGGCCACAGGCGATCATGGTTATTGCTGTCTCAGCTGGCGGTTATTCTTGCCATAATATTGATGTCAACGGCGGACCCCCAAATCAGTCTATTCAATGTCGCTGTATTTGCCGTGATGTTGGGGTTTTCCTCCGCCACGCAGGACATCATCATAGATGCTTTCCGGATCGAATCTGCTGAAGAAGACTTACAAAGTTTGATGTCGGCAACATACATTGCTGGGTATCGCATTGGTATGATTGTGGCAGGAGTCGGCGCTTTGGAAATCGCTGGCGCGTTAGGTACCGGCAAAGGCGATGCGTACGACTTTGCTGCATGGTCGACCACCTATTTGGCAATGTCCGGCGTAATGTTGGTGGGGGTTTGCACGACGTTTGTAGTGTCGGAGCCAAATGTCGAAGTACAAAAAGACAAAGACCTGAATACTGTTGATGATTATGTGCGCTTTATTGCCTTTTTTCTATTTTCTGTCGGAGGGTTTATTGGCGCCTATTTTCTGACATCTGATGATTCTGAAACGCTAAAAATAATTTTGATTCAAGATTGGGGCATGATTAAGCAGTTAGCGGGGGTTTCGGTGGAAACGGGGAGATTGTTATCAGCTACCGCAGGTGCCAGCGTTGCAGGGTGGGTGTTTGTGCGGATAGGTTTTGTTCCACAAGCCTTAGTCATGCGAACCTTTATTGACCCATTTAGAGATTTTTTTCGAAGGTATGGCAAAATTGCCTTTCTGATTTTAGCGTTGATTGCGACATATAGAATTGCCGACATTGTGATGGGTATATTGGCCAATGTCTTTTACACGGAACTGGGATTCACGAAACAGGAAATCGGGCGGATTACAAAGGGTTATGGCCTGGTTATGACCATATGTGGAGGGTTTTTTGGAGGCTTGCTTGCCATAAGATTTGGGGTCATGCGGATTTTGTTTTTGGGCGCCATTCTGGCGGCCGGATCTAATATCTTGTTTGTGCTGTTGGCCCAAGCCGGGAACGATATCACAATGCTTATGATGGTAATAGCCGCGGATAATCTCAGTGGAGGATTGGCTTCAGCAGCTTTTGTAGCGTATCTATCAAGCCTTACCAAAGCAGGTTTTACAGCAACTCAATTTGCCTTATTTACGTCTATGATGGTTCTGTTTCCCAAGATACTTGCCGGATATTCGGGATTTATCGTCGAAGATATTGGATACGAGCTGTTTTTTATGGGAACGGCAGCACTTGGAATTCCAGTCTTGGTCCTGATTGTCCTTGCCGCCCGCCTAACGCCAAACCGATGACAGGTTATTGAAACGTTTCTCTGCCAGAATGTTCCTGAAATGAAGAACATCAATGCTGCACCTGCGAACAAACGCTGGCATTACTGAAGAGCTCGCGTATAAAGAGGCCAAATTTTCAGCGATAGAGGACGCGATCCATGGATATATCCAAAATTCCCGCAGGCCGAAATGTGCCTTATGAAGTTAACGTTATTGTGGAAATTCCACTCGGCGGCGTACCGGTCAAATACGAACTCGATAAAGAGTCGGGCGCCATGTATGTCGATCGTTTTCTGCATACTGCAATGTATTACCCCTGTAATTATGGATTTATTCCCCACACTCTTTCAGATGATGGCGACCCGACCGATGCTGCCGTTCTTGGTCAAATTCCGGTTATTCCAGGTGTCGTTATTCGCTGCCGCCCGATCGGCGTTTTGTTGATGGAAGACGAAAGCGGTATTGATGAAAAAATCCTCTGTGTGCCGGTTGACGAGTTGCACCCATACTACGGCGATATCGCATCCTACCGCGATGTTCGTCCCGTATTGCTTGATCAGATTTCTCACTTCTTCGAGCATTACAAAGACCTTGAAGCTGGGAAATGGGCAAAAATCAAAGGTTGGGGTGAGGCTGAAGAAGCGATGGAACTGATCCGCCAGGGTATTGAACGGGTTACAGCAGCTGACTAAAGTGTCATAAAGCGCGAATAAACGGGGGTAGATTTGAAAAATTTGGTTCATGGCCTGAGATTTGATAATATTCGCGGTGACATTTACGGCGGCGTTACCGCGGCTGTTGTCGCTCTGCCACTCGCCCTCGCGTTTGGTGTCGCCTCTGGTGCAGGCCCCGTAGCCGGACTGTACGGGGCTATTTTTGTCGGGTTATTTGCCGCCCTTTTTGGCGGAACACCAGCGCAGGTGTCCGGACCAACTGGTCCCATGACGGTCGTTATGGCCGGTATTGTCACCCAATACTCGCATGAACCTGCGATGGCTTTCACGGTTGTTATGATGGCCGGCGTATTTCAGATTTTGTTCGGGATCTTGCGCTTCGGGCGGTACATCAGCCTGATGCCGGCGCCGGTAATATCCGGTTTCATGAGCGGCATCGGGTGCATCATTATTATTTTACAACTGCCGGCGCTCGCCGGGCATCTGTCTTCGGGCGGTATTATCGCGAGCCTCATGTCTTTGCCTGATGTTTATGCCAATCCGGTATTCGACGCGCTGGTTGTTGGCCTATTTGCTCTGATTATTCAGTTTGTACTGCCGGGTGCCATCTCGCGGGTCATTCCGCCGCCACTGGTCGCTCTAATTTTGGGGACCGTCGCTGTTTATTACGTATTCTCCGCAGCTCCGATTCTTGGTGATATCCCGACAGGCCTCCCGTCCATGCAGCTACCGACGTTTGAGTTGGCGGAACTGCAAAACATGATCTATGCAGCGCTGGTTCTGGCCATTCTTGGGTCAATTGACAGTCTTCTGACATCCTTGATTGCAGACAATGTCACCGGTGATTATCACGAGTCGGACCGGGAACTGATCGGTCAGGGTATTGGTAATACCGTTGCGGGACTGTTTGGCGCCATTCCGGGCGCCGGTGCGACCATGCGCACCGTGATTAATGTTCGCACTGGCGGCCGCACACCAATTTCAGGGGCCCTTCACGCGCTGGTATTGGCCGCCATTGTTCTTGGCGTTGGCGGACTTGCCCAATACATTCCACATGCTGTTCTGGCCGGGATCCTGATTAAGGTCGGCATCGATATCATCGACTGGGGCTATATCAGGCGAATTCCACATGCGCCGCGCGCCGGCGTGATATTTATGCTAATTGTTTTGCTGCTAACAGTATTTGTAAATTTGATTGCCGCCGTTGCTGTCGGAGTGGTTCTTGCGAGTTTGTTGTTTGTTAAACGCATGACCGATATCCAGCTGGATTCAATTCGTTTTATCTCAAAAAGTGAAGATGACGACGCTGCGACGGGAAAAGAAGCGGCAATACTCGATAAAGCTGATGGCCGCATCATGATTTTTGAATTGAGTGGTCCGTTTAATTTTGGCGCCGCGCGCGGAATGAGAAAACTTTTGACCGATGTAACGGGTTACCAATCTCTGATTATAGATCTTACAGCCGTTCCAATGCTTGATACCAGCGCATCACTGGCGCTTGAAGAAGTTCTGGATAGTGCCCGTGACAAACATATTCCATTTCACCTGGTCGGTTTATGCCCGCGCGTAAATCAGGAACTGTCCCGTATCGGGCTATTCAACAAAATTCCCGACAGCACATGTTTCGATGCGCGGCTTGAAGCTATTGAGCAAGCCTATCAAGAATTATCGATCAGTTAGAAGTCAAAGGCCGGTAGGTATGAACTTCGCAGTTCTCCATCATCCGGCCGATCATTTCCTGAAAGAAATTGCCGTGGCCGACGATGGCAATCGGTCGGGTTTTGGCAGCGGCGAGAATATGGTCGAACGCAGTGACTCGATGATGAAAAACGGCTTCAGGCTCAACAGGTACATCGTTCTCGTTGCCAGGTCCTTTGTGCCACCAATGATCCTCTAAGTGATTAAAGGCCAACATCGGAAAATCCACCGCCAATTTTTCAGGCGCCCGTCCAACGTCACAGCTGTGGGTTAACCATTCCCGGTGCGTCGCTTCAATGGTAATCGGAGCGCGGCCCTCAAAAATGCGCAGTGCGGTCTGCACGGCTCTTGTCAAAGGTGAGCTGATCACATGTTTAATGCCCAGGTCCGCCACCTCATCGCGAACTTTGTCAGCCTGCTCCTGGCCCAATTTTGTCAGGCGGGCATCAAATATCATTGGATCTTTTCCATGATGGGCCGCGGCGTTAAATTCTGACTGGCCGTGGCGGATGAGATAAATAGGCATGATTACTCCGCCGCATCAGCGGCAAGTACCGCCATGTTGACAGTTTCAGATACGGTTGTGCCCATGGGTACGATTTGGGCGGGCAGGCTCAGTCCCATAAGCAATGGCCCGATTACGGTAGCGCCGCCAAGTTCTCCGAGCAACTGGGTTGCGATCTGCGAGGAATGCAAGCTTGGCATCACTAAAATATTGGCAGTTCCGGACAGGCGGCAGAAAGGGTAATTGGCCATAATCTTGGGATTAAGGGCAACTTCCACGCTCATTTCGCCATCGTATTCAAAATTCACAGTGCGTTTGTTGAGAACTTCAACAGCATCGCGAACCGGCTCCGCACGTGGCAGGTTGGGGTGTCCAAAGTTGGCATATGAAATCATTGCGACGCGCGGCTCCAATCCAAACCGCCGTGCCACTACTGCGCACCCCTCTGCAATGTCCGCCATTTGTTCAGGGCTAAGAACCTCATGAACGGCGGTATCGGCAATAATCAAAGTTCTCTCACCTGTGATGACCAGCGATATCCCGTAAATGTCTGATTCGGTGGCCGGGTCAATGACCCGCATAATTTGTTCGAGTGCAACGTGATAATTTCGCGTCAGCCCCGTAACCAGAGCGTCGGCGTCTTGCTGCGCCACCATACACGCGCCAAAAACATTACGATCCCTTTTTACCATGCGTTGGCAATCTCTGTGCAGGAATCCTTTGCGCTGCAATCGTTCATACAGGAAATCTGTATAGGCTTCAGTTGAGGACGAAAACTTTGCGTTCGTGATTTCTATATCATCCAGTTGGGGTAGGCCTAATGCATCAATGGTTTCTGTAATACGGGTTTCTCGACCAATCAAAATTGGCGTGCCAAAACCGCCATTATAAAAAGCATAGGCGGCGCGGATACTTTTTTCTTCCTCGCCCTCGGCAAATACGACGCGTTTTGGATTGTCGCGTACCTGATCCATCACGCTCTGCAAACTTCCGGATGCCGGATTAAGGCGGGCGGATAGTTCCGCTTCATAACGTTCCATGTCAAAAATCGGATTTTGTGCAACGCCTGATTCCATCGCTGCTTTGGCAACGGCCATGGGGATCGCCGTTATTAATCGCGGATCGAACGGGGCCGGAATGATATAACCCGGACCATAACGAAGGTGCGATCCGGAATAGGCAGCATCCACTTCATCGGGAACATCTTCTCGGGCAAGTTGGGCGAGCGCATGGGCAGCTGCGGCTTTCATGTCGTCATTAATTGTGCTGGCGCGAACGTCAAGCGCTCCCCGGAAGATGTAAGGGAAACCCAAAACATTGTTCACCTGGTTTGGGTAATCGGATCGTCCTGTAGCAATTATTGCATCGTCGCGGACGGCCAGAACGTCTTCCGGGGTAATCTCCGGGTCGGGATTGGCCATGGCAAAAATTATCGGCCGGTCGGTCATTGAAGCAACCATCTCTTTACTCACCGCCCCGGCGGCTGAAAGTCCAACAAAACAATCAGCGCCTTTCATCGCGTCGCTAAGTGATCGTGCGGTTGTTTTGTTGGCATGGGCCGATTTCCACTGGTTCATGCCTTCGGTGCGGCCTTCATAAATCACCCCTTTGGAATCGCACAAAATAATATTTTTACCGAGCATTCCCATGCTTTTCAGCAGCTCAACACATGCAATGGATGCGGCGCCCGCACCGTTGACGACCATTTTTGTTTTGTGCATGGCTCGCCCGGTTAAATCGAGTGCGTTAATGATACCAGCCGCCGTAATAATTGCCGTGCCATGTTGATCATCATGAAATACCGTAATGTCCATGACTTCTCGTAGGCGCTGTTCAATGATGAAACATTCCGGGGCTTTGATGTCTTCCAAATTAATGCCGCCAAAACTGCGACCAAACAACCGCACGCAATCAACAAACTCATCAACATCTTCGGTGTGCACTTCAACATTCATGCCATCGACATCAGCAAATCGCTTAAAAAGAACCGACTTACCTTCCATCACGGGTTTTGCAGCCATCGCGCCAATATTGCCAAGTCCCAGAACCGCCGTGCCATTTGAAATGACGGCAACGGTATTACCCTTGTTGGTATATTCGTAGGCCAGTTGTTCGTCTCTATGAATTTCGAGACACGGCGCAGCCACGCCCGGTGAATAAGCTAACGTCAAATCATGTTGGGTGTTCAATGGTTTGGTGGCACGAATTTCAACTTTACCTGGGCGCCCACGGGCATGCATGCGCAGCGCCTCTTCAAAAACCAATTTATTGCTATCTTCACTCATGAATGTAAGCCCTCTTATTATAAGGTATACCCCGACTCATTGAGAAAGCGAAAAGAGTTTGCCAAATCCGTTTGGAAGGGTTCTTGTTGTCAACATGATTCGCGCGGG
>WASW01074448.1_pt1 | contig 35255 bp, 43 predicted proteins | sample 5698521 | NCBI WGS metagenome assembly WASW01 (sample SAMN11175560, study PRJNA528189) | sponge metagenome | isolation source: marine sponge | host: Leucetta | place: Antarctica: Western Antarctic Peninsula, King George Island | collected 2013-01
GCCATGGCTTTGCCGAGTCCCTTGCTGCCGCCGGTGATGATCGCGGCGCGGCCGTCCATACGTACGTCCAACGGGATCTCCTTTTAATGAAAAGATGAGCGGAAAAACCGTCCCATAATTGTATGCAATATGAAAATGTTTGGCGTTCAATGGCCATATCTTTCGCACATCGGGCCAAAAGTCGGCCGCCTAAATACATACTGTGCCGGGTTCGAAGAGGCTTAACTCCGGGATAGTTTTGTACCGGTATAAGCGGCTGGCGGGATGGCCGGTGGAATCTTGATAGCGGCCATCTTAGGCAGCCGTCGAAAAGGGCTGACAATGCCCCACATGAGACAAATCCGTCAGGCGCAACGACTGCATCAACTACCACTTCAACCAGCCACCTCGACTTTCGTTAGGCGCGAGCTCTATCCGTCTAAAACACGTTATTGCCGACAAAAGACAGGCTGCAGTCTCCTTCTTTGTGCGAGACGGCAAAATTGACATGAAGGTTTTTGCCAATCTGTTTGATTTCGGCGACGGAGGTGCGGACATAGGGGCCGGTGATCTGCCCTTTCAGCCCATCGATGGTGTTGACAACTTCAATCGCGCCGCGTCCGACGGGAATAAACCAGATCCCCATGAGGCTGGATTTATCAAGCGTGAACGTCCCGAACCGCATTTCGCGGCAGGCCCCGTCAGCGCGGATCTGGGCTGGATCGAATTCTCCAAGAATAAACGGTGTTGGCAGAGGCGGCGTTTTAACAACAAGGATGTTTTTTAGAATAAAGGTCAATTCGCAGGTCGATGCCAGATTGACGACTTCAATGTCGACGTGCAGGTTTTTGCCGAACACACTCGATGATGCGGAGGCATGATCAATCCATTTACCATCGAATTTGATGCTGACGGTGTCTCCCGCCATAGTTATGGCAATGGAGCCGCCGATAATTTCCTGACCGGTTAGAAGCCATGATGCTACCATGTGATGATCACTGCGGACATCGAAGTTGGACAAGGTTAGGTGGGCGCAATCACCGGTCCCGCGCAATGCCTCAGGTGAATAGGATCCTTCTAAAAATGTTGTTTTAGCAGAAGCGCTGGTTGAAATGAGCACTGTGCTCAATGACATAACTAATGTGATTGTCGAGATTAGGGACCGCAGAGTGCTCTGGATGATCATAGGATTGCCTTTGTTGGGAAAATTTGCACATGCACACATCAGGCCTAGCACGATAAGGCGATAGGACAAACCCTTTAAGCGAGAATTGAAGATTGGAACAAAATCAGATGCTGTTGTTGGGCCAGCTTTAGTTCGTCGTTTCACCTAGGAAAGATATATACGAAGAGTGTGCCCCGATGATGGCCGTCATTGACTCAAAACGGCCGAAAAACATACGCATTTATGGCAGTTTAAGGCCCAGATATTACGCCCAACCACCGGAAATGGGAACCACATGGCCGGTAACAAAACCGCATCTGTCTGAGGCAAAAAAGGCGATCAGCTCGGCGACTTCATCGGGTTTACCAAGCCGTTTGGACGGGATGTTTTTCATCATTTTGGCCATAGCCGCCTCATTAGCCAGTAATTCTGGCGGAAAATAGGTCGGCGTTTCGATGTAGTTGGGCGCAATGGCGTTGATCTGGATATTGGACGGGGCTAACTCCAGCGACAACGATTTAACCATTTCATTGCCGGCGCCTCGGGCAGTTGTATACATGGAATAATTGGCAAGCCCGCGGATCGGAGCAGCGGAGGTGACCATCACGATTTTACCGCTGCCACGCTTTTTCATGAACGGAACAGCCGCGCCAATCAGGCAGTACGGCGTAACAACCAGGGCCTCCAGAGCATTGCGCATCTCACTCGCATCGGCGTCTTCCACCGGCGCACGGACAGCCGGGTAAACATCATTGCAAACCAGCGCGTCGATGCGCCCTTGCCCGCCGATCACTTCATCCACAAGGGTTTTCGGTTCGGTAGACCGGGCCGCGATAACGTTCGGGTGGTTGGCTGCGAACTGATCGCGGGCATCATCATCGCCGAACGCCATATCATGGCATACAACCACCGCGCCATGGGACGCCAATACGTTCAGAGAACTTGGCCCAACAAAGTGCCGGGCATTGGTGACGATGACGACGCGATCTTTAAGCATGGCCGCTCCTATTCAGTTGAGGGCACGTGATGATAATTGGTGTATTGAAAAATGGCGCATCTGAATGGCGTTATCAAGGTCCGCATGAATGGCACGGAAGACTGGCGATTATCTTGGAACACCGCTAAATACGTATTATGTGCACACTCGTCATCCTTCGCCGGCAGGGCCATGCCTGGCCGGTTCTCATCGCCGCAAACCGGGACGAATTACTCTCGCGGCCCTGGACGCCGCCTGCCCGGCATTGGCCGGATCGTGATCACGTTGTCGCCGGACGGGATGAATTGGCCGATGGGACCTGGCTTGCGCTTAATGATGATGGTGTTGCCGCCGCAATCCTCAATCGCCGGCATTCGCTCGGCCCAGCTAATGATAAACGCAGCCGCGGCGAGTTGCCGCTGGAGGCTGTTGATCACGCCGAAGCGTCCGTCGCAGCAAAAGCCTTATCGATGATTGACCCGGTCAGTTACCGCAGTTTTAACCTGATCGTTGCCGATAACCAGGGCGCCTATTGGCTAAAATCAACGGGAGAAGCTGGAAGTCAAATTATCTGCCAAACGGTCCCTTTTGGTCTTTCGATGATCACCGCGTACGATCTGAATGACGGCACATCGCCGCGTATCAGCCGTCATGTATCGCGGTTCCGCTCTGCGCCCGAACCTGATCCGGACAAAAATGACTGGTTTGCCTGGCAGGGCCTGATGGCCGACCGGGGGTATGAGCGGGACGGCAATCCAGGCAGCGCTATGAACGTTGCCATGGACGGCGGATTTGGCACCGGCAGTTCGTCCTTAATCGCGCTCCCGGGTGCCGACCGGTACGGCATCAAACCCGTTTGGCTGTTTGCCGGAGGACCGCCCGATGAAACGTCTTATGAGCCCGTAATTCTGTAATTTACACCCTTATGAAATGCCGCACGACTCTGTTTGTTTTCGCCCAGAAGACCTGTTATAGGGTGCCTGTCCACAGAGACTGCAGATGCTCATTCCGATGCATCTGATTTTGGATCGAATTCATGGCCAGACGCAGACAAATTTATGAAGGACGGGTAAAGGTACTTTTCGAAGGACCGGAACCGGGAACTTTGGTTCAGCATTTTAAGGATGACGCCTGTGTTAGCGGCAGTGCCCGCCGCGGTATCGTCACCGGCAAAGGTGTGCTCAACAACCGCATTTCCGAATATCTGATGCAGCGCCTGGATGACATTGGCGTGCCGACACATTTTATGCGCCGCCTCAACATGCGCGAACAACTGGTTCGTGAAGTTGAGATTATTCCGGTTACGGTCTGCGTTAGAAATGCCGTCGCCGGATCGCTGGCCGGTCGTTTCAAGTTGGCCGAAGGTACGGCCTTGCCGCGCTCAATAGTCGAATATTATTATAAGTCCGAAGAACTTGAGAACCCACTTGTAACCGAAGAACATATAACGGCCTTTGGCTGGGCGCATCCTAATGACATGGATGAAATTGTCGCGCTTAGCCTCAGGATCAATGATTTTCTGACCGGGTTATTCCTCGGTGTTGGATTAAAACTTGTGGATTTTCGTCTCGAATTTGGCCGATTATGGGAAAATGAGCAGATGCGTATTGTCCTGGCCGATGAGATCAGTCCGGATAACTGCCGCTTGTGGGACGTCGAGACCAACGAATGTATGGATAAAGACCGGTTCGACCGTGACATGGGCCGGGTTGAAGAAGCGTATCAGGAAGTAGCGCGGCGTCTGGGTATTCTGCCCGAAAGTGGCCAGCGCGATATGAAGGGCCCGGAGGTCATGCAGTAGGGGGGAAAGCAATTCCCGAGTAAATTGATTCAATTTACGACGACGTAATTGCGCACTAATCTATCCCCCTTTTTTGTTTCCCCAAAACGGGGAGGACAACCGGAATTTGCAACCAAGACAACAAGGGAACGAAGTGAAAGCTAAAATTCACGTAACGCTCAAACCGGGCGTTCTCGACCCTCAAGGCAAGGCTGTCCAGCATGCCCTGGGATCTTTAGGTTTTTCCGGCGTCGACGACGTCCGTCAGGGTAAATTCATCGAGCTCGAGTTATCAGAGACCGATGCGTCCAAAGCCCGAGCGGACATTGACGAGATGTGCAAGCAGCTGCTGGCCAATACCGTCATCGAAAATTATTCCATCGAAATCTCCTAAAAACTGAGGCCGATCCATGAAAGCCTGCGTAATTGTTTTTCCCGGCTCCAACTGTGATCGCGACCTGCAGGTTGCGCTTCGCGGTGCCATGGGCAGTGAGCCGGATATGGTCTGGCACGGTGATACGACGTTTGATGACGTCGATCTGATTACCGTTCCCGGCGGTTTTTCCTACGGCGATTATTTGCGCGCCGGAGCGATGGCCGCCAAATCACCCGTTCTCCGCGAAGTTATCCGCCGCGCCAATAGAGGTGTACCGGTCCTTGGCATTTGTAACGGGTTTCAAATTCTGACCGAAAGCGGCTTGTTGCCGGGCGCGCTGATGCGCAACGCTGATCTCAAATATGTCTGCAAAGACGTGCATTTGAGTATCGAGGCGGCAGACACCCCGTTTACCCATGGTTATGGTAATGGCGGCGCGATCAGGATCCCGATTGCCCATCATGATGGCAATTATTTTGCCGCCGATGATGTTCTTGATCAGCTTGAGGACAATGATCAAGTCGTTTTCCGGTATACTGGCAGCGATGGCAAACCCGCCCCTGGCGCCAATCCAAACGGCTCACAGCGGGATATCGCCGGCATCGTCAACAAAGACCGTAACGTTCTTGGCATGATGCCCCACCCTGAACGCCTGGCCGACCCGGCACTGGGCGGAACGGATGGAAAAGCCATGTTCAGCGGATTGGTTGATGCCTTATCTTAATCGCCTTCAGAACCCTTATTTTCCACTTTGAAATTTAGCGAGCTCCGTCCATGAGTGACACATCATCCGAAATCACCCCCGACGTCATTAAGAGCCACGGACTGACCGAGGACGAATACCAAAAGGTTCTCGGCATCATGGGGCGCGAACCCAATATGACGGAACTTGGTATTTTCTCCGTTATGTGGTCTGAGCATTGTTCGTACAAGTCATCCAAAAAATGGCTAAAAACCCTGCCGACGGAAGCACCCTGGGTCATTTGCGGCCCCGGCGAAAATGCGGGCGTTATTGATATCGGCGATGGGCAGGCGGCAATTTTCAAGATGGAAAGCCACAATCACCCGAGCTACATCGAACCCTATCAAGGCGCGGCAACCGGCGTTGGCGGTATCTTGCGCGATGTTTTCACCATGGGTGCACGGCCGGTCGCGAACTTAAACGCGTTAAGGTTTGGCAGCCCAGACCATCCTAAAACACGCCACCTTGTATCTGGCGTTGTTGCCGGGGTCGGCGGATATGGCAACTGCGTCGGTGTGCCAACCGTTGGCGGCGAATGCGAATTTCATGAGAGTTACAACGGCAATATTCTGGTAAACGCGATGACTGTTGGTATTGCCGATACAGACAAAATATTCTATTCGGCGGCAACCGGCGCCGGTAATCCGATTGTCTACGTAGGATCAAAAACTGGCCGCGATGGCATCCATGGCGCGACCATGGCGTCAACCGAATTTACGGAAGATTCAGAAGCCAAACGACCAACCGTTCAAGTTGGTGATCCGTTTACGGAAAAACTGCTGATTGAAGCCTGCCTTGAGTTGATGAACACTGACTGCATCATCGGCATTCAGGATATGGGGGCGGCGGGTCTGACATCATCAGGCTTTGAGATGGCATCAAAAGGCGGCGTTGGGGTTGAGCTTGATCTTGATCAGGTGCCCCAGCGCGAAGACAACATGACTCCGTATGAAATGATGCTGTCGGAAAGCCAAGAACGTATGTTGATGGTTTTGAAACCCGGTACCGAAGGCCAAGCGCGCGCGATTTTTGAAAAGTGGGAACTGGATTTTGCCATTATCGGGCAATTGACCGAAACCGGGCATATGGTGCTCAGGCACAAAGGTGAGATTGTCGCCGATCTGCCGATTGATCCCCTGGCCGCCGCCTCTCCTGAATATGACCGCCCGTGGGTACCAACCGAAAAGCGCCCAGAAATTTCGGCAGATGAAGTATCTGCGCCTGGGGACATCATGGGCACATTGAGCCAAGTGCTGAGCAGTCCTGACATGGCATCCAAACGCTGGATTTGGGAACAGTACGATCACATGGTGATGGGCGACACGATGGAACAGGGCCGTCCCGGCGGGGATGCAGGCATGGTCCGGGTTCACGGCACCACCAAAGCCTTGGCAATGAGCAGTGATTGTTCACCCCGATATTGTTTTGCCGACCCGATTGAAGGCGGCCGCCAAGTTGTCGCAGAAGCGTGGCGCAATATAACATCCACCGGTGCAACGCCGCTTGCGATCACCGATAATATGAATTTTGGAAATCCGGAAAGACCGGAAATCATGGGGCAGTTTGTCGGCTGTATTGAAGGCATAAAAGAGGCCTGTCTGGCCCTTGATTTTCCCGTCGTATCCGGCAATGTATCTCTGTATAACGAAACCAATGGAACGGGCATTTTACCGACGCCGACGATTGGTTCGGTTGGGTTACTTGATGACTCGTCCAAAGCCATCGGAATGGGGTTTGTTGACGACGGCGATAGTATTGTCGTCATCGGTGATACGAAGGGGCATTTCGGCCAATCCATGTATCTGCGCGTGATTGAAAACCGAGAAGAAGGGACACCTCCGCCCGTGGATCTGATGGCGGAACGCCGCCGCGGTGATTTTGTTCGCGAACAAATTTTGGACGGCCATATCAATGCCTGCCATGATGTTTCCGAAGGTGGCCTGTTGTCCACTGTCGCTGAGATGGCATTAGCTGGCGATAAAGGATGTGAAATCGAACAAGCGGATAAGTCACTGGCAACACATGCCTGGTGTTTTGGTGAAGATCAGGCGCGGTATATTGTAACAACAAAAGACGCAAAACGTCTGGTATCCAAAGCCCATGCATTGGATATACCCGCGACTGTGCTCGGCGTTGTTGCAGGAAACCAAATTTCACTCGCCTCCAACGGTGCAATCGATTTGAATACTTTGCGTGAGCAACATGAAAATTGGTTGCCTACATACATGAATAACTAGAATTATTTCTCATGTCGCGTAAGCTGTTGGATAAGACCGTAACCAAAACGCGCACGTATCTGGCGGGGGCCTTGTGGCAAAAAAATTAAAAAAGGCGGACTGGCCAAGACTGCCCAATGGAACAGTGGATTGGGAGACCGTATTCGAGACGCCCCCCAACGGCCTGATTCATTTAATTGAAAACGCTAACAAACCCAATTTGGTCATTGATTGCACGGCGATGATTATTCAGACCCTGTTCGCACGCGAAAGCGACGAAGTTATGCGGGGAAAGTTTACTAAAAACCTTATCAATATTTCTACTGTAAACGACACAGATCTTGTCAAAACAATCTCAGAAACCGTCATCGTTTTGCGCGGTATTAAGGACGATCGAATTATTCGAGCTGCCGAATGGGCAGCCCATGGCGCCCGGCGCGTTGCCGAAAAGGAAAGGGCTGAACGGGACGAAAAATTAGCCGAAGAGCGAAAATTAAGAGCCGGTGACGTCGATTTCATTTTCACTGATGTTCTGTGCGACATCATTGACCGAAAGTTTCAGGTTATGTGGGCGGGTGTTGACCCGAATGCGCTTATTGATCGGTCTCCACCGTTCATTGTATCGTCTGAGTTTGCATTGATTTTTGAAGGTATTGTCCGCGATTCCTTGATGCCTGCAATGATTTCCAGGTGTCGGTATATTATTAGCGAAGCCGCGCGCCTGCCGGTTGACAAACGCCGGAGCTATCTGGAAGATCGGTTGGGAAGTCAAAAAACGCTTCAGGAAGTTTGGAACATTTGGCAATCAACTTGGGCCAGTTTCCTCAAAGAAGTTAAACACCCACCAAAACCCAAAGAAGACAAACCCGGGCTGTTCGGATCGATCTCGCGTATTGTTAAGGATAATATCGCAGACGAAGGCGAATATACAATCGAAGACTGGGACCATGATGTAACGATCATTGAAGAACAAAATGCCGAAATTAGGGCCGTCAAAAACAGGCTGTTGACCCCTTCAGATACATATATTGCACCGCTCGAAGAAGATCTAACGATGTTGATGAGGGTGTTCTCGATCAATGAAGGTGAATTGCGCAAGGGCATCGCTGCCCTTCAACAAATTGCTGAAGACAAAGAAAAAGCGGCACGCGATTACGATAATTACCAGAAGGGAAAACAGGTTGAAATGGCTCTGATTGCCGCCTGTTTTCAACACCCGGACGTGTTCATACAAGGTAAAATGCCAATGCTTCCCTTTTTGTTTCGGGGCGCGAGACCGCAGGAGCTTAAAGAAAAAGCCCCTTATCTCATGCGTGAAATGGCTGAACTGTTATCAAAACCAGCTAAAGTCTGATATTATTGTATGGACGTGGATCAAAACCCCTAGTTTCCAAAGGGTTGACCCGCCCGGTGGATAGGGCCATATCCTTCCTGAACACGAAGGCAAGAGCCAGGAACGAATTAAGGAACACTTGACCATGGCGATGGAAGCAACCGTAATCGAGCAAATGATCAAAGACAGCATCCCTGATGCTGTCATTACAATTGAAGATTTGCGCGGTGATGGTGATCATTATGCGGCTTACGTCGTATCGCAATCTTTTGTTGGCAAAAGCCGCGTTCAGCAACATCAAATGGTTTATCAGGCCCTGCAGGGCCGTATGGGCGGTGAATTACACGCCCTCGCCTTGCAGACCAGTATCCCCGAACAAAACTAACCTGCGCTGTGCGCGCTTTGACTATAAGGATTTTAAAATGAATGATACTCCGGCAAATAATCGCATCCAATCAGAAATCGACGCCAATGACGTTGTTCTGTTCATGAAGGGCTCGCCAATGTTCCCGCAGTGTGGGTTTTCCGCTGCTGTCGCTCATGCCTTGACGACCATTGAGGTCAAGTTTAAAGGCGTAGATGTTTTGGAAGATGCGGAAATCCGCCAGGGCATTAAGGAATTTTCAAATTGGCCGACAATCCCACAGCTTTATGTCAAAGGCGAATTTATCGGAGGCTGCGATATTGTTCGAGAAATGTTTGAATCAGGCGAATTGCAACAGACTTTCACGGATAAGGGTGTTGCGTTCTCATCCTGAGGTTTCCAAGCAGACTTATTAATGAAAGAGGGTCGCCTTAAAGCGGCCCTTTTTTTTCAAATATGGGCAATCGCGTAAAAATGTTGAAAAATTTGGCTGATTAGGCTAAATATTGTGGTTAATCATAGGTTAACGGCAATACAGGTAGCGCGTATCCGTGGCTGACGTATCTTTTGCGAACACCATTATTAATGCAGCCAACCGCCATCGTTTGAATGCGGACGTTTCGCGTGCGCGCAAACAAGAAAAGCTCACCAGCGACATAACCTTAGAAACCAAAACTGCTGAAGTTGTTAGGCGTGATCAAATCGCGGCGGAAATTACCCTACGCTCCGCTCAGGCCATTAGAGACCGCCGCGACGATACTGAGAGCAATATTGAACGCGGCTCAAAACTAAAAGGTCAGCAGAGGGTTTTAGATTCTATTGACAACGACACGCAATATCGCCGTGTTCGTGATGATATTGCGGCTGAGCTTAATATAGCGAGAGACGATGAAAGTGCTATACTGGCACTTATTGACAGTGAAGCGGAAGAAGCGCTCGCACTTGATTCAGTTGATCAATTTCGCAATGACCTCAATTCCCGGCCTGAAATTCAGACATTTCTTACCCAGCGCGATCAACGTCTTGCGGTCCGTCAACAACAAGACCGCGATTTTCAAGTTCAACAACGGATAGATCTTCGAATTTCTGATGATAATGTCAATTCTATAAACCCGGGAAGTCATCTTGCCCGAGGTTCAATTGTTGACGTTTCGGGATAATTTCGCATAACGGCACTGATAAACTAAGCCCACTATTGGGTTTCGGTGCTGTCCATACCATCCAATTTAGTGACCCATGACTGTGCTGACTTGCACCAGAATTGCCGCTTCGGCACGAGATCATTTTTTTGGCTGAGAGTTGAAACCCGCACGCCAAAACGTTTCACCCCCTCGCCAACTGAAGTCGCATATATGTGGGTACCGCATTCTGGGCAGAACACTTGCGCGCGCTGGTTACCACTTTCAGCGATCTTAATGTATGTCTTCGGTTGCCCTGAAAGAAGTGTAAAGTCCTGTTCATCAACAGATACGACTATGCGGAAGGCTGATCCAGAAAGTTTCTGACAATCGTCACAATGGCATATGCGGACACGATCCGGATCAATCTCAGCAGCGTAAGAGATAAAATTACAATGGCATGATCCATCTGCTTTCATGCACCAAAACTATACTCTAAATCAGATCAACGAAAATTTGAACGCGCAATAAAAAACCCCGCCGAAGCGGGGTTTTAAATCGATAATAATGAACTGGTTTAGCGCGAATAAAATTCGATAACCAGATTTGGTTCCATCTGCGCTGGGTAAGGAACATCGGCCAGTTTCGGGGCGCGAATGTAGGTTCCTTCGAGCTTATTGTGGTTAACTTCCATGTAATCTGGAATATCACGCTCATTGCTTTCCATGGCCAGCAAGACCATTGGCAGCTGACGGGATTTTTCGCGGACCGTGATGACATCGCCATCTTTAACCATGTATGACGGGATATTAACTTTTATACCGTTGACCATGACGTGGCCGTGGTTGATGAACTGACGCGACGAGAACACGGTCGGTACAAATTTCATCCGGTAAACAACAGCGTCAAGACGGCGTTCGAGAATACCAATAAGGTTCTCGGACGTATCACCCTTGCGGCGTGTTGCTTCCTTGTAATAACGGCGGAACTGTTTTTCCGTGATGTTGCCGTAGTAGCCCTTGAGCTTCTGTTTCGCCATCAACTGTGTGCCATAATCGGACGGTTTACGGCGGCGTTGGCCGTGCTGCCCTGGAGGGTAGTCACGAGAATTAATCGGGCTTTTCGGGCGGCCCCAAAGGTTTACGCCAAGGCGACGGTCAATTTTGTATTTAGAATTCGTACGTTTACTCATCTTATACCCCTCGTTTGATCGGGTGTTATTAAACCCGGGCTAGCCTTATCCAGTCGATCAGATGATCAACTGGGGCGGGGAGAGATGAAACATTGCCATCGGCCCACTTTTCCGGGAACAAGGCGCGGAATATAGGAGAATTTAGCCGTTTGTCAAACGTTATGCGGGGTTATTGAATATGGCGGATATTAGTCCACATCGAGCTCAGTATCCCAATACAGAAAATCGCGCCAACTTTGATGTAAATAGTTGGGTGGAAATGCACGGCCGTTCGATTGCAGGATTTTATTTGACGGAACTTCAGGTTCACGAAGCGGGCTAATACCGCAATGTCTTGGCAGTTTATCAGCTTTGTGCAAATTACAGGGCGCGCAGGCAGCAACAACGTTTTCCCACGTCGTGCGCCCGCCCTTTGAGCGCGGTATAACGTGATCAAACGTCAGGTCTTCAGCACGGAATCCCGTGCCGCAATACTGACAGCTAAACCCGTCACGCAAAAACAGGTTAAAGCGTGTAAATGCCGGGCGCCGGGCGGTATGCACAAATTCGCGAAGGGAAATAACACTCGGCAACCGCATTGCCAGCGAGGGAGAGTGGATTTCCTCATCATATTCGGAAACCACGTTAACCCGGTCAAGAAACACTGCTTTGATGGTGTCCTGCCACGACCACAACGACAAAGGGAAATAACTAAGCGGCCTGAAATCGGCATTCAGTACCAAAGCCGGATAGGTCCCTGACGCAACAAACACAATATTTCTCCCAAGTTTCGAAAAATATTACTACATATTGTGAGATGATACCAAATTTCTGTTACGGAAGTATTTCATCCCGATTTTTGCGGGTGTCCTGATCGTACCCGAAGTGTCTTATATGGTCATTCAGGTAGCGATCCTTAGCCTCACCAATATGGCGTTCATAGCGTAACCATCTGTACCGGGCTCTCGAATAAACTTTCTCCGTGATCTGGGCGTAACTCGGAGTTTTGACGTACGCTCTTTTATGGCCAGCATCATTATACATCATCAGCGCGTCTTCCCATTCGAGACCGATAAAATCGATTACGCCAGCGATTACGCCTTCCAGATCATCGACGAGGTCTTCGTATTTGACGTAATGCACGCCGCACGGCAGGATCTGCTCATAAACACGCCATAACGTCATGACTTTGTCGTAGAAGTTCATCGTATCGTTTATCGAATAAAAACTCGCCATGCCTTCGTTAAAATCAAACGCCTGCATAAAACAACTGAGGCTGGCGTCGCAGGGATGGCGAAGAGAGAATATGATCTTAGCCTCCGGAAAAAGACGGTAAATCAACGCCGCTTCAATCGAATAAAGGGGTAATTTATCAGCAACGATTGAACCACCGTTTTCGATCGTGAATTTACTCAGTTTATCGAAATATAATGTTCGGGCTACATTAATTTCTTCCTCGGGAATATGAGCAAGGCAATCAGGATAATCAGAATATTTTTCGGCGAGATAGGTTCTTACTGGCGTCAACGTCTCTTGTTCTTCAACAATCTGAACATGCGAATGGGTATTGAGAATTTGATCAAGCAGGGTTGTCCCTGATCTCGGGAACCCCATTAGAAACAGTGGCGGTTTTTGTCCTTCAGCAAGCGGGACAGGTTCAGACCACGGCGCCATCCAATTGAAAAGATCTTTGATAGTGCTCATTGGCGTCTTCGAGTTCATCATTGTCACGCAGGGCATTGGCAAAATTGAAATGTATATCAGCCGATTTTGGCTGGCGCCCAACGGCAGACCGAAATGCCGATAATGCCTTTTTAGTTTGGCCACCCAACCGATATGCCGTTCCCAGAAGATTATATAAATCGGGCAGCCCTGGGTTAGTGGTTTCCAACTTATGGCCATAACGGATGGCTTTTTCGGCGCATCCCAACTGTAACGATACGACCATCATAAGATGTAGGACATTGGGATCATTCGGAACACTTTTCAGTATTTTTAAAAGCGCTTTTTCCGCCGCTGAGAAGTCACCGTTCTCGAATTTTTTTACAGCACTTCGAAATTTTAACTCTAGTTGCTGAGGGTTGGCCATTTGATAGCTCTACTGCGCCACATTCAGATTACAGAAACGAAGGATAGGATTTTGCCGGCGCCAACGGTTATACCGTGGGTTTTGTTTCTGGCAGTGGCATATTAAAGGCGTGGGCGAGGAAATCCATACCAATCATGATCCCGCGATCATCAAGACTATGCCCCAGATCCGGGCGCATTTCACTGGTTACAACAACCCCCGCCATCGCCAAAGCCTTGATCGCGTGATCCAATGCATCCGGCGGGACAACATCATCCATTGCGCCATGGATCAATAACATTGGTGGCCGGCTGACAATCTCGCTCATCAGCAATTCATCACCGATCAACGCACCGGAATACCCGATCACGCCCGCCATTGGTTTTTCCCGCCGCAGGGATACATAAAGGGACATCATCGTACCTTGCGAAAACCCAACCAGCGCCAGTTGGCTATCATCAAGACCATAGGCTTCAAGCTGCTGGTCAATGAAGGCATTCAGGACGGGCGCGGCGGCCTGGGTTCCGGCGAGACGGCTATCTGGCGTTGCTTCGTTTAATGAAAACCATTGATATCCCATTGGCGCCATATCACAGGGCTCATGCGCATTGGGCGCAACAAACACAGCGCTTGGCAATACTTTGGCAAAATACGGAGCCAGCGAGATCATATCCTGACCATCGGATCCCAATCCATGGCAGAGGATAACCAACTGCTCTGGAGCGTTACCGGAGGTTGGGGAATAGCTGGGTCCACTGAGTTGGGCAACGTCGTTCATGTTTCATTTTATCCTTAGTTTGATACCTGATACTTACCTAACCTAAAAATCCCGCTCTTGCCATTGGCAAAACCGCCACGCACTCTAGGGCATGATGATTACGACGCGATTTGCCCCCAGTCCCAGCGGCCATTTGCACCTGGGACACGCCTATTCTGCGCTGTTTTCAGAACATACAGCGCGCAGTTCAGGTGGGCAGTTTATTCTGCGCATTGAAAATATTGATCACGGTCGATGTAGGGCGGAATTCGAGCACAGTATAGCGGAAGATCTCGCCTGGCTTGGCATGTCCTGGCAATCACCCGTTCGCCGCCAGTCAGAACACATGGATGACTACGGCGCTGCTCTTGATCAGCTAAAATCGCGCGAACTGTTGTATCCCTGTTTTTGCACCCGGGCCGATATCAAAGCAGAGATTGATGCCGCAGGGCATGCACCGCATGGCCCTGATGGGTTGCTTTATCCTGGCACCTGCCGGGCATTATCAGAGGCGGAGAGCCATGACCGTATCGCGGCGGGCGCAGAATTTGCCCTGCGTCTTGATATGCGAAAAGCAATAAAACAGGTCGGGGCTCTATACTGGCAAGACATATTAAGAGGTAAAATGACCGCGTCGCCGGAAGTTTTCGGTGATGTTGTTCTGGCCAGAAAAGACGTTCCAACCTCCTATCATTTATCCGTCACGGTTGATGATCACCTGCAAGGCATCACTTTGGTGACCCGCGGCGAAGATCTGTTTGAGGCCTCCCATATTCACCGCCTTCTGCAGGAATTGCTCAAGCTCAACACACCAGACTATCACCATCATCACCTTCTTACGGACGATGCCGGAAAGCGGTATGCTAAACGCGATAAATCGCTTACTTTAAATAGTTTACGAAAATCACTTACGACTCCAGATGAGGTATTCGAAATGATAAGTTGGGCGCGCTGATATGAGAATTATCGTTGTTTTTCTGATACTTGTGGTTGCAAATTCAAGTTCAGCTTCCGTTATTGAAAATCTAGAACAGGGCGCCGCCGCAGTTGTCATCGAGGTTGTCGACGGCGATACGGTTATCCTTGATCGAAAAATTGAGGGTGCCAATCAGGTTCGGTTGGTTGGGCTGCAGGCACCTAAACTTCCTCTTGGCCGGAAAGGGTTTAAAATCTGGCCGTTAGCACCCGATTCAAAATTTGCGCTTGAACGCCTGACCCTGAACAAACGCGTCACGCTGGCCTATGGCGGCAGCCGCGTGGATCGTCATGGACGGTTGCTGGCGCATCTTTTTCTTGATGATGGATCATGGGTGCAGGGCGAGATGTTATTAGCCGGCATGGCACGAGTGTACACGTTCTCGGATAACCGCGCCGCCGGGCCTCTGATGCTGGAGCGGGAACAAATCGCGCGCGATGCACGGCGCGGCATCTGGACCCACCCGTTCTATGCTGTCCGGGCCGCCACCCCGGATGCCCTTCTCCGCCTGACCGGAACGTTTCAAGTTATTGAAGGTACAGTCCGGGCCGCGGCGCGTGTCAAAAGCCGGGTCTATCTTAATTTCGGCGAGGATTGGCGCAGTGATTTCACAGCGACCCTGCACAAAAAAGGCCGCAGGGTCTTTAATAAAAGCGATATTGATCCGTTAACATTTGAAAACAAACGTGTTCGTATTCGGGGCTGGTTGAAAAAATATAATGGCCCGGCCATCGATATTACCCACCCGGAGCAAATTGAAGTGATTGCTGACCCCATCCTGCAATAAACCCATTTTCACACCGTATTCAGACCTCTATGGTGTGGACCCATCGATTTAATAATTTTCTGATCACGGAGCGAGTTTGTTATGATTAACGCGGGTATTGCCGGTCTTGGACGCTGGGGGCGGGTGCTGATAGATTCTGTTCACGGTAAAAGCGATTTGATTAAAATCACCGCCGGATGCACAGGGCGGCGCCATTTGGCCGAAGACTATTGCGCCGAGAAGGGAATAAACCTGCGCGAATCTTTTGAGGAACTGCTCGGCGATGACAGCCTTGATGCGATCATTCTGGCAACGCCTCATGGTCAGCACCGCGAGCAGGTTATTGCCGCGGCAAAAGCCGGCAAACAGATCTTTATCGAAAAACCGTTTGCCTTAACCAAAGCCGATGCCATCGCGGCGCTTGATGTATGCGGCACTGCCGGCGTGGTATGTGCGATTGGCCATAACCGCCGTTTCCTGCCCAGTATGACGCGCCTGCGCAACCTTGCTGCGTCCGGGGACCTTGGCACCATTTTGCACGTTGAGGCCCAGTTTCATGCCGAAGGCGCGTCCAGATATACCGGTGATCACTGGCGCGCGTCCGATACGGAAAGCCCGGCTGGCGGCATGACCGGCCTTGGCATTCATTCCATCGACGCCTTAATTTCCTGCATGGGGCCGGTCAAGAACTTAACGGCAATCAGCGAGCGCCGGGTCGCTTCTGTTCCCATCGATGATACGACGTTTTTCACCATGCGGTTCGAAAGCGGCGCGACGGGATATTTCTCGACCTGTTTTGTAACCCCGTGGGATTGGCGTATCCAGATCCTCGGCGACAAAGGCTGGGCTGAAATGCGCGGCCATGAAAAACTGACCATTGCCCTCAGCGGCGAAGCCGAAGAGGTGACCACGTATGATCCCCTCGATATGGAGCGGGCTGAGCTTGAGGCCTTCGCGGTAGCGTGTTCCGGCGGAGATCCCTATCCCATCCCCTGGACCGATATTATCCATGCAACGGCGGTCTTGGAGGCCGTTGTCACATCGGCGAAAACCGGCGTCAAGGTCGACCTTTAGAGCATTTGGAACAGGTGCAGAGTTAAGCGCTGGCAGCGTCAGTTTGCGGCGCTGCGGTTTGATGAGCGCCAGCATTACGCATCCGGTTAAGCACCATACGGTCATTTAATTTTGTAATAATGTTACTGCCCGTTTTTACGCAGAGGAACGGCAGAAAAGCATGAACGAGGCCCGCCAAAGCCCCAAGCAGCAAATACAGCGAAAAGGATAGGGCCACGCCCGTGTGTTCCAGATAGGTCTCATTTACGCTGGCGGGGTGTTCGGTAAACAGCTGCTTCAACATTTGCCTTGATCTCCTAAGGGGCTTGATGTTTTTTGATGGTGGCACTGTACAAAACCAGCTCAAGAAAAGGCTTCCAAAAATTCTATTTTATTTGTATATATTAGAATTATACCCCAACATTATATCTAATATGGATAATTATTTTCTATGGATGCAATTGATCGAAAAATATTAACCTGCCTTCAAGAAAACGCCAGTTTGTCGATTGCCGACATTGCAGAGCGGGTTAATCTATCCCAAACGCCGTGTTGGCGGCGCATTCAGAACATGGAAAAGTCCGACGTCATCAAAAAACGGGTGGCTATTCTGGCGCGCGATAAAGTCAACGTCGGCGTGACTGTTTTTGTCTCCCTTAAAACCCGCCAGCATAACCGCGAGTGGCTTGAAAAATTTGCCCGCGCGGTCGAAAGCCTGCCGGAGGTGGTTGAATTTTACCGCATGAGCGGCGAGGTCGACTACCTGCTTAAAGTCGTTGTCCCCGACATTACGGCGTATGACGACGTCTATAAACGGCTGATCGACAAAGTTGACCTCGATGACGTCAGCTCGACCTTCGCCATGGAAGAGATCAAGTGCGAGACGTCCCTGCCGCTGGATTACATTCGTTAAGGCATTCCCTGAGACCTGGGTGCGGCGCGTGGTCGTTACTCACCTATTATCCTCCATCAGCAAGCGTAAAAACTGCTCTGCTTCCGATTGAATTGTTGCCTCATCCTTAATAATTCCAGATTGGGCTGCGTGCACCCAAACGCCATCCATATACGACTGGATCGCAACACGTGCAATTTCCACAGATTGTGATGGCAATAATTGTTTCAGCTCTGAACGCAAATTGCTTGCCACTCTGGTTTTATTAACCCGCTGGAGGCGGGCAAGGTTCGGCGTATAGGGAGCGTAGGCCCAAAATTGGGTCCACACGCGGCAGTGCTGGTTTGTGTAAAGCAACTCATCAAAGTTACTCGAGACAATTGCAAACAAACGCTTGGAGGGGTCCGTCAGCCCCCTTAACCGCCGCACGGTGGCAGTCCTGAGGATCGATAGAAGATGGCGCATCGTTGCCTCCAACAGAGCATCCTTACCGCCAAAATAATAATGCACGCTACCGGTTGAAGTCTGCGCCTCCTTGGCGATTTGGCTCACGGTCAAACTGGCGAATCCATGGCGGTGAATGGACGCAATCACGGCCTCAATCAGCTCTGTTTGTCGAATTGTGGTGATATCTTGGCGACCCATGGGATTCCCGTTGTAGATCTTGATTGTTGCTCATTCAATCAGTTTATTATATGTTTAGTTAAAAATTTGCACAAACGTGCAAATAACATTGTTCATAAGAACAAACTGCAATGTGCAGCAGGGAATCGCAGTGTCGGGTGATAGTTACACTGCTTAAATTGGAGGGGGCGTCGTTATGGCAACCACACTTACACTTATAATATCGTTTGGAATACTTCTCGCATTTGGCCTTGTGGCTTTTTGCGTAATTAAATGGTGGAACCTTCGGGTAATCGGTGTCACGCCGGTTCCGTTGGTCACGTTTATCGCAATCTTGTTTACGTCTGGTCTCGATGTGGGTTTGATCATGTTCCCGCTCGGTGAATTTCCGGTCTATGCTGATACAGCAGGCGCGCCAGAATATGGGTTTACCAACCCGCTCGCTATAGAGTTCGGATTTTGGGGGTTCCTGATTTGGGGGTTTTACTTCCTGACCAGCTTTTATTTCTGCGTAATTGAACCAAGGGTGAAGTTCTTCGATATCCCGGCGGTCAAGATTCTCAACAACATCGTCATTATCGGCACATGTGCTTTCACGGCAAGTTTGTTTCTGATCTACCTGCCGTCCTATATTCCCGAAATCGGAGACGGAGAGAGCGTTGTCGCGACCTTCTACGTCATCGTATTTTGCGTAATCCTGGCCGCGGCCTACTCAAGTACCGACATCAAGTTTGTGAAAGTGCTCAGCCTTGGGTCAACCGTCCTGTTTGCTGCGCTGATATTACTGATGTGGGCTCACGCTGGTATTGGTTTGGGTGAGATGGGGACGACCCTTGGTCTGTTAAGTGGATATTTTACAAACCTCCACAAATTTGTATTACCCATAAATGACTATCATGAGTTCTATCTATTCTGGTGGTTCGCATGGTCGATTATGATCGGGCAGTTCACATCACGTTTTGTTGGCGGCATGAAAACGCAACATTTGCTGGTTGCACTTCTGGTCATTCCATCCATTCCTCTGGCGATCTGGTTCTCCGTTCTATATGTCTACTACTCGAACGAAATCAGCACCACGGGATTACTCAACGGTGCAATGATTGTGGTCGGCGTGACGTTTGTCATCAACTCGCTGGACAGTTTGATCCGGCTTTACAGTGACAATCTGTCTCTCACCACAGAACGTTTTGGAAAACTCCCTTACATCGCAGGTAACGTTGCCGTTTTGTTTGCCCTGACGTTATTGTTCCAGAGCCAATGGCTACAAATCCAGTGGATTGGCGCAGTTGTCGTCGGACTTTATCTCGCCTGCGTTGCCTTCATCTTAATCACCAAACGCCGTGACGTCATGTCAATCACGACCTCACCGCCGGAAAACGAACTCGATTTTGAGAAAGTTAACGCAGTACACTAACGTGGTTTCTCTATTTCTTCTTTAGTTTGAATTGGAAATAGACCGGGAGTGTTGATCCGCTCGCACTCTCAAACCACAGGAGCGTTAGCAATATGCATAACGGTCTCCTACGAAATTACCCACCCTGTTCCGGATTAATCCAGAACAGGGTGGCGCGTATTTGAGTCGCGATATTCCTCCCTAAACACGGGCGCTAGTTTCCACTTTTCTTTGTGACTTGGGTCACTTCGCTCCAACCTCACGTCGTATACTGTTGTTAGATGGGGGAGCTGTAATGAAAAAAATTTCGCGCGATGACCTGGAAGAATTAATTATTCTCCGCCTTGCCAGATATGAAAAATGCGCCGGCGTAAGATCCGTTGGTATATACCGATTAGCTCAGTTCGGGCGCCCCAAATGGGAAACTAGCGTCATTGATTACGGCGGCGCTGACGCAAAGCGCTGCAGAGATGCACTGCAACATGTTATTGAGCCCCTTCAAAAAGAATACCAGTTGGAAATTAGCTACCTTTAATTTGGGGCGGCCAGATAGGTATATTAATGTCTTACCTACTCAAATTTGTGCCTCCTTGGTTAAGCCTCCTTATTGAGATAATGGGGGAGAGATATGGCGAGCCCATTTTCATCCCCATATAGGGACATTCTTCTTCAGTCAGACGTGTTATCGGATGAACATAAGCTTGTGAAATCAGCACTTTTCCGGCGCGCACCTGGTTTGGCGTGCAGGTTAATTGCCGCAGACTTACGGACGGATTTGTCACAGGCCCCCCCTGGACAAATCTGAAAGTCTGGCTAGGCGGTCCCCAAGTCCCCTAGTCAGACTTAATCCACTCTCCGGTTCCCAAATGTATTTCATTCCGTTACCCCCTCGTTATTGAGACGCCGATTGCGCCATCTGATTTGACCCGCCATAATTGCGAGCATGAAAAGTACAAAATCGGTAATTTCGGCGTTGCTTATAGTCGCGGCCTTTTCTGGGGTAGCGAGTGCCGCCGAGTATGAGTGCCTGGTATCCAAAAAATTTGATTCCGAACAGGAATACACTGAGGAAATTATCCAAAAATTTAGGTATTCCGTGAAAGTAGAAGATCTCACTGGTACTAGCTTTTTGTCGAGATGCTCGGTTTCGCCTAGCGCTGGGAAAGTCACTTGCGACCGATATACCGTCGATAAAGTAGTGATGGATTCCAACGTTAGGATCAAAAAGTACTATCATTTTTTGGGCCAATTTGACGTTCAGATTTTTAGAGACTTGTCCTTCGTTGAAAATAATGGACGCGCAGGAATTGCCTTTGGTAAATGCAGTTTGAGTTCCCCATAACACATTCATTTTTCGACACTCGCTCCTTTTCGGCCCAGCTTCATCGAAGCCATTTTTCTTTCAACTTGTCCTCCTTCAATTTATGTTTGCAGAACGGCATTGTGCGGGAGAATAGATTGAAATCCTTATTGTTGGCGCTACTCATAATTTTGACCTTTCACGGCGCATCGTACGCCGCCACTTTTGTTTGTTTGGCATCGTCCAAAATTGATAAAGATGGCTCGTGGGACAAAGAGTTCGTAGAAAATGACAAACACAAAGTGATCATTGAGGAATCTCAAAAAGGGGCATTTTTGTCGGCATGTTATTTTTCGACTACCAAAAACAAAATGACTTGCGACGACCATGTCGTTGATAAAGTTGTTCACCTTGAAGAGGACCAGGAAACAAAATTTTACTCTTTTTCGAGACTCATTGATGTGCAGATTTTTAGCGACCTGAACTTTGTTCATAATAATGGGTGGGGTGAGATATATTTTGGTCAATGTCGTTTGGCATATCCCTGACAAGGTCAATTTATTTGGTTGGCGGGTTTCTAGTTCGTCACCGCCCCCTGATCTGCCCAGGCACGCCCGCGTCTTAGCAGTCCTCAGACAACAGGTATTAGCTTCTATCGGGTTTCCCCGAGGTGCTGCGCTTTGCCTCATATCTCGCTTTCTCCACCGTCCCGGTATCCCATACGTTTTAGAGAATGAGTTTCGCAAGGGGTTTCGGGAATGGTTGTTTTCTGCCGTTTCTGATTTTGCCCCGAAACTATCTCCCAAAACCTCTACGACCTGACGCATCAAGGCCTTCAGTGCGCCGTCTCGGGCGTATCCAATGGTGTTAGCCATCTGATTGCCTCTCTGTCCCACTAACGGACGATTTAGGCGTGCGATAAAAGATGTCAGAAGCTGTTACTGATCACTAACAACAAACACCCAAAACCTCAGCCTTCCACATTCCACATCAATCACCGGCTCGCGCCGTCCCACTCCCCAACTCAACTTCAACCTTGCGCATTCGCCGGGGATCAATAGGGTGCTGGGCTTTTACGGCTAACGTGTGATCAACCATGCTTGTCAGTGACTTTGATTTTGATTTACCGCTCGAGCTGATTGCTCAGCAACCGGCCATCCCCCGGGACTCGGCGCGGCTGCTACATGTGCCGGTATCGGAGCCTTTTTGTGATAAGGCTGTTTTGGATCTGCCCGATCTTCTGCGCCCGGACGATCTTCTTATTGTTAACGATACGAAAGTCATCCCGGCCCGCCTTACCGGCCACAAACAGGCCCCGGCGCGGGGCGGCAGCACTGTTGGCGCGAAAATTGAAGTCACCTTGCATAAATCCGATGGCCCAAACGTCTGGCACGCGTTTGCCCGGCCAGCGAAAAAACTGTCCTCGGGTGACGTCATCACGTTTAGCGAAGGGTTCTCAGCAGAAGTAACGGATAAATTTGAGGGCGGCGAAGTTGTGCTCGGTTTTAACAACAGCGGTGCGGCGTTAATGGATTTAATTCGGGACAACGGTATTATGCCCCTGCCCCCTTATATCAAACGCGGCCGGGCCGGTCTTGCATCAGACAGTGACGATTATCAGACCTTGTTTGCGGCCCGCGACGGGGCCGTCGCCGCGCCAACAGCCAGCCTGCATTTCACACCAGAACTGCTTGCCGCCATCGCAGCACGCGGCGTTAAAATGGCGCGCCTGACCCTGCATGTTGGTGCCGGTACGTTCCTGCCGGTTAAAACAGATACCACCGACGATCATATCATGCATGCCGAATGGGGCGAAATGCCGCCGGTGACGGCGGACATGATCAATCAAACGCGCCGCGCGGGCGGGCGCATTATTGCTGCGGGCACTACAGCGCTTCGGTTGCTTGAAAGTGCCGCTGATGAAGAAGGTTTTGTGTATCCATTTTCGGGTGATACGGATATCTTTATTACGCCGGGTTATAAATTCCGCGCCGCCGATGTCCTGCTCAGTAACTTTCATTTGCCCAAATCGACCCTGTTTATGCTGGTCTCGGCGTTTGCCGGGCTTGACCGTATGCAGGCCGCGTACGCCCACGCCAAGGCATCGCGGTACAGATTTTACTCGTACGGCGATGCAACACTCTTGGAACGGGCGGAATAAGGCAGTACATAACGCCAGTTGTTTCACAATTTGACTCCCCGATAGGTTAGTATCGCCCGGTATGAGCACTGAATTCGAAATTATAAAAACAGATGGCAAAGCCCGCCTTGGGGCTTTGATGACCGCCCACGGCGCCATCGATACGCCCGCTTTCATGCCCGTTGGCACCGCGGCGACGGTTAAGGCGATGACGCCAGAGGCGGTGGCCGGAACCGGCGCGCAAATCATTCTCGGCAATACCTATCATTTGATGCTGCGGCCGGGGGCTGAGCGGGTTCAGCGTTTTGGCGGGCTGCATAAATTTATGAACTGGCCGGGACCGATTTTGACGGACTCCGGCGGATACCAGATTATGTCCCTAAATGAGCTGCGCAAAATAAGTGAAGACGGCGTTGTATTCCGCTCCCACGTTGATGGCTCCAAACATGAACTTACGCCTGAACGCTCCGTCGATATTCAGAACAAACTCGATTCCAACATCACTATGGTGCTTGACGAATGCACACCCTTTCCAGCATCGGAAGAGGAAGCCGCCAGGTCAATGCGCCGTTCCATGCGCTGGGCTAAACGCTCAAAAGATGCCTTCATTGACCGGGATGGTTATGGCCTGTTTGGTATTGTTCAGGGCAGCATATATCCGGATTTGCGCGAAGAATCTGCCGCCGCACTGAAAGATATCGGGTTTGACGGCTATGCCGTTGGCGGCCTTGCCGTCGGCGAAGGACAGGAGATTATGTTCCAGGTTCTGGACCAGACGATGCCGCATCTTCCTGCAAACCGGCCGCGATATCTGATGGGCGTTGGCAAACCGAGTGATCTGGTCGGCGCCGTGCGGCGCGGTATTGATATGTTTGATTGTGTTCTGCCAACCCGGTCCGGGCGCACCAATCAAGCGTTCTCTCGTATGGGCCAGATCAATTTGCGCAACGCTCGCCATAAAGAAGACCAAAGGCCGGTTGATCCACAGTGCACCTGTTATACCTGCAGCAATTATTCTAGGGGATACATTCATCACCTTGTCATGACCAAGGAAATTCTCGGCATGATTTTGCTGTCGTGGCATAACCTGCATTATTATCAAGTGCTTATGCAGGGTTTGCGCAGCGCGATTGCAGAAGGTGCGCTGGACGCGTTCACAGCAATTTTCTATGCCGAGCAGGAAGCTGGGGATCTTGACCCCGTATGAGAGGACATACCGTAATGAATTCAAATAAAATCAAAACTGTTTTTTGTATGGTTGTAACCGCCGCATTTGTTGGCGGCTGCAGCGCCCAGGAAATTGGCCGGGAGATTGGCCGGGAAATTGGCCAGACGCTCTATAATTCCGGCAAACAGGTTTGTGAGCAGTCCGGCAATTGTGACATGCGCGATGAAGATAAAAAAGTCAGCATCAAATTCTGATAACAAAAGCGATATAACAAAATGAACACTACAATATATGACAACCTGACCCAGCTTGGCGGCAATGACGGAGACGCTCCGACCAATCCCGACGACGCGATTTTGGAAGCCGTGCCAAACCCAGAACCCGGAACGGACTATATGATCCGCTTTGTCTGCCCGGAATTCACCAGTGTTTGTCCGGTCACGGGCCAGCCCGATTTTGCCCATTTGGTGATCGACTATATCCCCGGCGAGAAAATAGTTGAGAGCAAGTCGCTTAAAATTTACCTGACGAGTTTTCGTAATCACCCGGGTTTCCACGAAGCTTGCACGGTTGGTATCGGCAAACGCCTGATTGATACGCTTGCGCCCAAATGGCTGCGAATTGGCGGATACTGGTATCCGCGCGGCGGCATTCCGATCGATGTGTTTTATCAAACAGGCACGGCGCCTGACGGCGTCTGGATCCCGGATCAAGGCGTTGCACCGTATCGGGGGCGCGGTTAATTATGAAAGCACGAGTTAAATCAAATGGCAGCGACCTGTTCGTCGGCACACTCGACGGGTTTGAGATTGTCAGTGGCCCGGACACCGGCGGCGGGACATTGATGGATGTCTCAACCCGCAGTCCCGGCACGCCGCGCAGGGGGCCATCGCCAATGGAGATGGTGCTGATCGGAACCGGAGGTTGTTCGGCCGTTGATATTGTTGAGCTTCTTAAATCGATGGATGAGCCCGTCGAGGGCGTGATCATCGACCTCGATGGCCAGCGCGCAGATACTATGCCAAAGGTTTTTGTTAAACTGCAGATGGACTACACGATACTGGGCAACGTTGACCTCGCCAAAGCAGAGCAGGCGGTGAAAATGTCGGCCGAGGAATACTGCTCGGCCTCCATCATGATCGGTAAAACTGCAAAAATCACGAAAACAGTGCGCGTACAGTAGCTCAGCTAGGCCCTTACAACCGGCTTGTCAGCAACTTCAGTCCGGCAAAGGCAAAAAACGCTCCAAGGGCACTCTGTATCCATCGCCGTGCCCGGGAATAGACGCGTACCATCATTGGCGTGGAAAACGCTATTGCATAAATGCAGTGAATAACGGCCGACAATACTGCCGTGCCGACAACGATTGCTGCGCCAACCCAAAACGGCGCGTTTGCCTGAAGACCGAGTGAGACAATCGCGATCCAGGCGAGTGCGGCTTTTGGATTTGTCATTTGAATAACCAGTCCTCGGACCAAATAGCCCATTGGACTGCGCGGGCCGCCCGCCAGCGCCTGCGCATCAATGTCATGCACGGCTGACGCCGACTTAAACGATTTGTATGCCAGCCATAATAAATACAGGCCCCCCGAAACTTTTATGATCGTCAGTGCATGAGCGTAGGTTGCAAGCAAAGATGATAGGCCTAATACCGTTAACATCGCCCAGCAGAATGTCCCGCCGGCAACGCCGAGAGCCAAGGCGATGCCTGATTTTCGATTGACGCTCATTGAGGTGCCCATCACCGATAATATGTTGGGCCCGGGGCTCATTAGCGCCAACATACAGGCAGCATAAGCGAGTAATATTCCAGGCAGGTAGAGAACGAGCTGATCCATGGGCAGGGTTCCTTTGTGTTAATTTTTCTGAACCTACACGGTCTTTAACTCAAAATGCTTCGCCAACGGACGAAGTATGGAATTTGATTTAAATCGCGTAGGGCGTTGGATCAGGAAATCCGGCTTGCTGAAATCCGCGTTTGCGCAAATGACAGGCGTCGCACTGACCACAATGTTTGGCCTCTGACAACAAAACGGGCGCGTCCGATTTTGGCAACACGGGATCATAACAACTCATGGTATGGGCATAGTTAACACCCAACTCGACACCAAGCTCAACGATCTGGGCTTTGGTCATATCCATCAGCGGGGTGTGAATGGTCAGGTTGCCCTCCCCCTCAACACCGGCTTTGGTGGCTAGATTAGCCATAACCTGAAACGCATTGATGAAATCAGGGCGGCAATCCGGATAACCGGAATAATCCAGCGCGTTAACGCCGATGAAAACATCGTTTGATCCTTCAACTTCAGCCAATGCGAGGGCATGCGAGAGGAAGATCGTATTGCGGGCCGGGACATAGGTAACCGGAATACCTGTTTCAATTTCCGCGGGATTACGTCCTTTCGGCACGGCGATATCATCCGTCAGCGCTGAGCCGCCAAAGGAGCGCAGGTCAATTTTGATCACTGCGTGACGCCTTAATCCGGCCCGGCCTGCAATATCACGCGCCGCCGTCAACTCAATCGACTGGCGCTGGCCATAATCGAACGACAAACCAATAACGTCGTATCCCTGCGCCTGCGCCTGCGCGAGCACTGTGGTCGAATCCAGCCCACCACTGATCAGGATAATGGCTTTTTTGCCCTGCCCTGTACCACCATCAATCATAAACTTAGGCCGCAGCCAATGTTTCGCGGCGGCGGATCATCCACCATACAATAACCGCCCCTAACATTTTACTGGCTGTCATCAGCAAGGCGCCCTGAAACCCTAAGAACCCGAGCATGCCAAGAAACACGATGCTGTCGATGGGTGTCGAGATTGCGCTGGAGAGTAAAATACGCTGACTTAATGTTTTTCCAGTGAAAGAATATACGGCCCAGTCAACAAACTCGCTGACCAAAAATGCTGCGACACTGGCGGCGGCGACAAACGGATCGGCCATAAAATAACTAACCACACCTGCAAACAGCATCGCGATAATAACGCGGTGACCAATCTCGCGCTGGGCAAAGTCGCGGGCCACAAATATCAGGCCAACAACGATCGACATGGGTGGCCATTTTCCGCCGCCAGGAACGTCGATGGGCGGAATCACGGAAAAGCCGTAATTGACGGCAACAATCAGCGCAATATAAAGCGCCGTGAAACGAAAGCTCATGTTAAGACACCTTGTAATAAACTATGACTATGGGAATTGGCGCGGTGTTTAGCACACTGTTTTGGATTTGACGAGCATATGGTTAAAAAACGCATCCAGGATCTGGCGAAAGAGGCCGGGTTTGACGTTGTTCGGTTCACGTCAGCCGATGCAGACCCAAAAGACGCGGCCGCCTTGTCCAGGTTCCTGAAAGCCGGGCATCAGGGCGATATGACATGGATGGTGGAAAAGCAGGAGCGCAGAATTGCGCCTCACATGCTGATGAAAGAAGCCCGCACCATTGTCGTACTCGGCACCAACTATGGCCCTGCCGTAGACCCTCTTGAAATAACGAAACGCCCTGATCGCGGCGCTATCAGCGTTTATGCGCAGGCCGGGAAAGATTATCATGACGTAGTCAAAAAACGCCTCAAAAAAGTTGCCCGTGATATTGTTCAAGAATTCGATACTGACTTAAAAGTATTTGTCGATACAGCGCCAGTAATGGAAAAACCGCTCGCCGCGCGGGCGGGACTGGGCTGGCAAGGCAAACATTCCAACCTGGTGTCACGTGATTTTGGATCATGGTTATTCCTGGGTGAAATATTTCTGTCGCTGGAGCTCAAGCCGGATGCACCAGAGGTCGACCACTGCGGATCATGCGATTTATGCATGCAGGTTTGTCCAACGGATGCAATCCCAGAGCCGTATCATCTTGATGCGTCGAAGTGTATTTCGTACCTGACCATCGAGCACAAACAGGACATAGAACCTGAATTAATGGCCGAAATGGGTAACCACATTTACGGATGTGATGACTGCCTGGCGGTTTGCCCCTGGAATAAATTTTCGGCACCAACCACTGAACCGCATTTTATGCCGCGGGTTGAACTCGCCGCACCGCGCCTGATGGATCTGGCAGAACTGGATGACGCGGGTTTCCGCCGGGTCTTTACCGCCTCACCAATCAAACGCACCGGCCGGGATCGATTTATCAGAAATGTCATCATTGCCATGGGCAATAGTGGTGATAACGCGTTCGTCCCGACCCTTAAAAAATTGACCCGGGACGGATCGGCGCTGGTTGCGCGCTCGGCACAATGGGCCAAAGATCAGCTCACATCACTTGACGCCGGAAAATGACCGGATTAGGACTTAATCATGATCATTCAATTATTACAGAAGTCCGCCATCGCAAATCAATTTCTGGCGCGTGCCGGCGCCGCTTTTATATCGTTATTTTTGTTTGGGGCACTCTCGTTTCCAGCATCGGCACAACAAACATCAACTCTAAAATCTGGCCAGGTTTTTCGTGACTGTAAGATGTGTCCTGAAGTCGTGGTCATTCCAAAGGGCCTTTACATGATGGGCAGCAACAGCCGGTATAAAGCCGCCAATCCGGCACATCGGGTCAGTGTCAGAAAATCATTCGCAATAGGCAGATTTGAAGTGACATTTAAAGAATGGCTCGCCTGCGTCTCCGGCGGCGGATGCCAGCACAAACCGGATGATCATAAGTGGGGACGCACCGGCCGCCCGGTGATAAATGTGACCTGGGATCAGGCAAAAACATATCTTCGCTGGTTATCAAAACGCACCGGGAAAGTGTACCGCCTGCCGACAGAAGCTGAATGGGAATACGTTCACCGGGCCGGAACAACAACGCGGTTTTGGTGGGGCGACATGGTTGATGAGAACAAAGCCAATTGCAAGGACTGTAAAACTAAATGGAGTGCCAAATCTACTGCGCCGGTCGGCTCGTTTCAGGCTAACCCTTTTGGCGTCCACGATACCAGCGGCAATGTTTTTGAATGGGTCTGGAACAAAAACCACCACGACGCGCCAAAAACGGTCGCCCCCCGATTGACAGGAAACTGCAATTTCCGCGTTATCAGAGGGGGTTCATTTTATTATTTTAATAAAGTCGCCCGCTCTTTTTACCGCGCAAAAAACCCGCCAAGTGTCAAAAGTTATTGGCTGGGTTTTCGTGTATTACGCGAACTTCCTTAATCAGATTACGCCTTTGTGGCCAGAGACCGGGCCATCTGACTCAGTGCTTCTTGATGCCGTTCATTTTCGATCAAAGCAAAATTTCGGGCAACTTCCAGGCACATTCTCTGTCGCGGCGGCAAGGTTCCTGAACCTGTATCGCCAAGGCCTTCAAAGAAAAAACCGACCGGAACACGCAGAACCTGCGCTATTTCATAAAGGCGTCCCGCTGAAATTCGGTTGATACCACGCTCATACTTATGCGCCTGCTGGTACGTCACGCCGATTAACTTAGCCATTTGTTGTTGTGACAAACCAAGCAAAACCCGACGTTCGCGGATCTTACTTCCAACAAAATGATCAGTTTCTGAAGCTCTTGTAACGACGTCGGCGCTACTATCCAGAGCCGACGCTGACCTCAATTTTTGTCCCATAAAATGCTCCCTCAAATTCCTTTATGCCAAATTGGGTTCCAATTTGGATACCAATTCCGGACATTATACCAAACGTATGCGCGAACTCATATGCCTGTATGTATCATTTAGTAATCTTTGTGAAAAATTCAACGACAAATATTTCTTTCGTTTTCAAATGCTCGTTAACGGTAAATTTTAAAGTACACGCTTCAATATAACTTGCAAACTAATTTACGTTTCTACTTAAGGTTTAATGTAATGTGCAGCAAACAATGAACTTCCTTTAACAAGAAAGTTTGGCGCCGACGGAATTTGAAAACGGATTAGACGTTAAGAATTGTCGTTACTGGTCAAACTGTTCAACTGATCTTGCATGGCATTCAGTTTACTTTGAAGATCTTCCAGTTTTTGCCCTGGTTCTTCCTCGGAAGATGCTGAACTGGGCGCCGCTGATCCCGCCGCGGGTTTTGGATCTGAATTCGGGTTTGGAGTAGACCCTTGTTCGTAAAATGGCGTAAACATTTTCATGGCGTTTTCGAACATTGCCACGTTTTTCTTGCCCATATCTTCAAACTGGCTAAAGGGATTCATGCCACCGATCGTCTCATCCATATAACCGCGCATTTCATCTTGATTGCGCGCGAAGGCCTGCATCGTATGATCGAGGTAACCGGGGACCACAGCCTGTAGGCTGTCACCATAGAAACTGATCAAATGGCGCAAAAAGCTGATCGGCAATAGATTCTGACCGCCCTTACCTTCTTCTTCAACAATAATGTGCGTTAAAACCTGTCGCGTAATATCGTCGCCGGTTTTGGCGTCATAGACGACAAAATCTGTATTGTCTTTAACCATTTGGGCTAGATGGTCGAGTGTCACATAACTGGATGTCGACGTATTGTACAAACGTCGATTAGCGTATTTTTTAATTGTTACAGGTGCGTCCGCGCCGCTATTTTCATCAGCCATTTATAATCACCAGGTATTGAATTTTGAAGACCCTAGCGTGGTTTATGCTGCACCGCAATGAATTGTTCCGCATTGCGACACAGTTGTTTATAGTTGCAGCAATTTCCATGACCTGATTTTATGCTGTTGAGAAAGTGATGATTGAAAATGCCGGATACACCTGATCTGGATAAAGTGGCCCGAAATTACCTGGACCTGTGGCAGGAACACCTGAACGCGATATCGCGGGATGGCGAAACCATGGACGTTCTAGCGCGCACCGTCGCCCTGATGAATTCAGGCGCTGCAGCGTTTGCCTCAGCGGCCGAAGGATATACATCCGATGACAAAAACGCCCGCCATAAAAAGAACACCAGCGCAGAGGCCACCAGCAGCGCTGTCGCCGGATCCGAAACCACTGGCGCTGCACATGAGTCTGCAAGTCTTAACCTCGCTCAGTGCCTTGAGCGCATTACCACTTTGGAAAAACGGGTCACTGACCTTGAAGCGGCAAAACGGAAACCTGCAAAGCGTCCCTCCTCCCAAAAACGTTGATTTAGAGGCTCTGAGTTCTGCAGTAACACGAGAGGCCGTTGCCCGTCTGAGCCAGTTTTCATCCGGAATTAAAAAATATCAGGCCCACCCGCGGACGGCACGTGCCAAAAACCCACCCGCAATTTGGTCAAGCGGGTCAGCGCGTTTACTTGATTACGGTATATTTTGCCAAACACCTTCAGCCCGTCCTGTGCTTGTAATACCGTCGCTTATCAACCGCAGTTACATTTTGGACCTGACCATAGACCGCAGCCTTATGCGGCATCTTGCCGCCAATGGTTTGAGACCTTTACTGATGGATTGGGGAGCCCCCGAAGACGCTGAACAAAATTTTGGGCTTGATGATTATATCGGCGGATATTTACAGGCTGCACTTGATTTGATTTGTTCGCAATCATCCGCTCGCCCGGCAATCGTTGGATATTGTATGGGTGGTAATTTGGCGTTGGCACTAGCGCAAAAAAACCAACATTCATTGTCCGCATTGGCGCTGCTTGCCACGCCGTGGGATTTTCATAGCGATGGCGGCGCAAACGCGTATTTTCTTGAACTGATGGCGCCGGCTCTTGATGTCCTGATCTCCACTCTCCATACGTTGCCGGTCGACATGCTGCAGGCGCTGTTCGCCAGTCTTGATCCTGCCCAAACGGCGGCAAAATTTCGTCGCTTTGCCACCACGGCGGCGGATACTGAAACAGCCAAACGATTTGTATTGCTTGAAGATTGGGTCAATGACGGCGTGCCCCTACCGGGCAAGGTCGCTCGGGAATGTCTGTTTGGATGGTACAGGGATAATTCTCCCCATCAGAAAAACTGGCAGATTTCAGGCACAGTTATTGATCCGGCCAAAATTGATTTGCCGACATTTGCCGCAATTCCTGCGAAAGACCATATTGTCCCTCCTGCATCTGCCTTGGCCCTGGCTAACGCCTTAACCGATACGCATATTATAACCCCAAATGCGGGCCATATTGGTATGATTGCCGGGCGCCGATCACGCGATCAACTCTATATTCCTCTGACTGAGTGGCTGTCTAAGCAATTCAAATAAAACAACTTTTCAGAATACCACCATATTCATTTCGCAGGTGCACAATAAACCCCCTTGTGCCGATTCTGGAATCGTTTTATAACGACAAACAACAGTGTTTTTGCACATGCGAAATAATCTTAGAAAACCCCAATTTAACAGGCATACGCCCGTTGTATAAATGGAGAGGACCTAGACTATGACCGAAGTTGTAATCGCCGCCGCAGCGCGCACGCCGATTGGTGCATTTTGCGGAGGGTTAAGTTCCGTTCCCGCTGATTTTCTTGGCGAAGTTGCCATCAAGGGCGCGCTCGAACGTGCCGGCGTATCACCAGCAGACGTTGACGAAGTTGTCCTTGGACAGGTTCTGTCCGCTGGCGCAGGACAAAACCCCGCCCGTATCGCGGCTGTTAATTCAGGTATCCCAGTTGAAAAGACCGCCTATGGCATCAATCAACTTTGTGGATCAGGGTTGCGTACTGTCGCCCTCGGTTATCAGGCGATTAAGCTTGGCGACGCCAATATTGTTGTCGCCGGTGGCCAGGAAAGCATGAGCCAGGCACCTCACGTAATGCACATGCGTAACGGCACAAAAATGGGCCCAGCAGAAATGGTCGATTCAATGATCAAAGACGGTCTGTGGGATGCATTTAACGGCTATCACATGGGTACGACCGCAGAAAATGTCGCTGAAAAATGGCAACTGACACGGGAAGAGCAGGATAATTTTGCCGCCGCGTCACAGCAAAAAGCTGAAGCGGCCATGGCGGCCGGAAAATTTGCTGATGAGATTGTTCCTGTGACCATCAAGAGCCGACGCGGCGATACCGTTATTGAGGCCGACGAATATCCAAAAGCTGGCGTCACCGCCGACGGCCTCGGCAAACTCCGCCCGGCCTTTTCCAAAGAAGGCACGGTAACCGCGGGTAACGCATCGGGCCTCAATGATGGTGCCGCTGCCGTTGTATTGATGAGCAGCATTGAGGCTGACAAACGCGGTATCAAACCGCTTGCACGCATTAAATCATGGGCAACGGCAGGTGTTGATCCATCAATAATGGGCACCGGCCCGATCCCAGCCAGTCGTATGGCATTGGAAAAAGCCGGCTGGACCGTTGGCGATCTCGATCTTATTGAAGCCAATGAAGCGTTCGCCGCCCAAGCCTGCGCCGTCAATAAGGACATGGGCTGGGATACGGACAAAGTTAACGTAAATGGCGGCGCCATTGCACTCGGTCACCCGATTGGCGCATCGGGGACACGTGTCCTGATCACGCTATTGTTTGAAATGCAGAAACGCGATGCCAAAAAAGGTTTGGCGACGCTGTGCATTGGCGGCGGCATGGGTATCGCCATGTGCGTTGAGCGCGACTAGCGCTAATCGGGGATAGATTTACTAAAACAAGATACTTAAAGCGATAGGGGAATATTAAAATGGGTAAAGTAGCTATTGTTACAGGTGGCACGCGCGGAATCGGCGAAGCTATCTCAATAAATTTAAAAGAAGCGGGTTATACCGTTGCCGCCACGTACGCCGGCAATGATGAAGCTGCAAATGCTTTTGCAGAAGCCAACGGCATCAAGGTCTACAAATTTGATGTTGGTGATTATGAAGCCTGCGAAGCGTCCATTGCTGAGATTACGTCAGATCTCGGTCCGGTCGATATTCTTGTCAACAACGCCGGTATAACCCGCGATGGCACCATGCACCGCATGTCCCGTGAGAAGTGGGATGCTGTGATCGATACCAATCTGGGGTCATGTTTTAATATGTGCCGCCTGGTCATTGACGGCATGCGCGAGCGGGCTTTTGGACGGATTGTCAATATTGGTTCGATCAATGGTCAGGCTGGGCAATATGGTCAGGTCAATTATGCCGCAGCCAAGTCTGGCATTCATGGCTTCACCAAAGCGCTTGCCCAGGAAGGCGCCGGTAAAGGTGTCACCGTAAACGCAATTGCGCCTGGGTACGTTGAAACCGATATGGTGCGTGCTGTTCCGGCCGATGTTCTGGCGAAAATTGTTGCTAAAATTCCTGTCGGACGTCTTGGTGATGTTAATGACATCGCGCGCGGCGTAATATTCTTGGTTGCAGATGACGCTGGTTTTGTGACGGGCTCGACCCTGTCCATCAACGGCGGACAACACATGTACTAAGCGGACCGGACATTAATTTTGGGTTGAAAAGCCTCCGCCAGTGGCGGAGGCTTTTTCTTGCCCGGCATTATGGTGTCCTGATTGTCCGTTCTGGCGGGAATAGCAGCGTCACAGATGTCCCGGTTCCAACTTCGCTAACAATGGTCAGGGTTCCGCCGTGAAGTTCCATCAGGCGGCGGGAAATTGTCAGGCCCAGGCCACTTCCTTCGTGGGTAAGATGTTGGCTCTCTCGAACCTGGCCGAAAGGTTGCAACACCATCGGAATATTTTCCGGCGCAATGCCAATCCCCGTATCGATGATTTTAATGTACACTGCATCATTGTCTTGGGTTCCGGCATCGAGTGTCACGTGGCCTTTATCCAGGGTAAATTTCACTGCGTTTACCAAAAGGTTAAGCAAGACCTGCTTGATATGGCGTCCATCGGCGCGAAGAAGAGGCAGATTATCGTCAAGACGACGAGTTAAATTAATTCCCCTCAGCGCCGCGCGCTCTTCTACCATTCTCATACACATCGCAGATTGTTCTTCAAGGTTGGTTTCTTCGTCGGTTACGTCCGTTTCACCAACCTCAATCATTGATATATCGTAACTGCCCAGGTAGCTGATTGCCGGGGGTTGTGTGGGCAAATTTTGCAGGTTTGATGTGCTTGATGCGTATGTTTT
>WASW01017794.1_pt1 | contig 35075 bp, 35 predicted proteins | sample 5698521 | NCBI WGS metagenome assembly WASW01 (sample SAMN11175560, study PRJNA528189) | sponge metagenome | isolation source: marine sponge | host: Leucetta | place: Antarctica: Western Antarctic Peninsula, King George Island | collected 2013-01
TGCGTCCAATATAGCCGACGATGTGCGAACCAAGCGCCTTGTTTGGATAGTGACGAAATAAGCGTGATTTAATTTCTACACCAGGAAATCGAAAGCGGTTTGCTGCAAACTTAGCAGCTTCGACATCATTTAAATGTGTTCTTAAAGGGACAGTCTCAAGGTCGTGCGTTTTTGCCTTTAATTTTTTAAACCGTTTTAGGTCTACGTTAGAGACCTCGACTAATTTAGCAATTTCACTAATTGTTGCATCTAAATTTTTCACTTTAGAGGGTGTGATCTCTAGCGTATAAACAAAAAAGTTTTGCGCAAGGACAACGCCATTTCTGTCTGTAATAAGTCCCCGATTGGGCGCAATTGGTGCTACTGAAATGCGATTGTTTTCTGCTAGTGCGTGGTAATGACTGTAATTAGCGACTTGCAAGAAATAAAGACGTAAAGCTAGAGTACTAAAGCCTACTAGCACCAATAATGAAAGCACAATAAGCCTAAGCCTAAAATTGTGTAATTCATTTTGGTGGTTTTTGAGCTCTGTACTATTGCGCATGCTTAAATTTAACGGAGTTAGGTGGCTTTTGGTCGGGTAATCCGTCCAAAAATAAAGGTCATTACTCTCCACAGCAGCAAGCTGGTTAGCACTGGCCAAAAGAAATGTAAACCGGGATTCTCGTGTCCAGCAAGTAGCTTGATGACTAAGATAACAATGCGCTCAAATAGTAATAGACCAAATACATAGACCACAAGCTGTGATTGGTTAAATAATACAATTCTACGTTGGTAACTCAATCCAATATATGCCGTGAGTGTAAATGCTAAAGCATATTGGCCCAATAAACCGCTCGTCGCTAAATCAACAAGCAATCCAACCGCCCAGGCTGCCCCAATATTGCACATATTAGGCGCACGTAATAACCAATAAAGTAAAACGACAAGCATGAAATCTGGACGGAAAATAATGCCCTGGCCTGTCCATGGGAAAAGCTGACAAAGTAGTGCTACCAATAGAGATAGATAAATCATTATATTATTAGCCGGCAGCATCAGATTTTTTTACCTTCTTTTTAGTTGATGTTTTTTCACCTTTTTTAGACACGCCTTTTACTTCCTCAGTAGCTTCTTCATCTGCCTTAGTATTAATTTTCATTTCTTTTGTTTGCGGTAGGTTTAGCAGTAAAAGTTGTAGGTGGTGGCTCACTTCTGCAACTGGGGCACTTACAATTTTTGCAAAAGGTGAGTCAGAGTTTTGCTCAATATTCGTCACAGTGGCAACGGCTAAGCCGCCAGGGTATATGCCATCAATGCCCGAGGTAACGAGTTTGTCACCTATTTTAATATCAACGTTTGTTGGCAGGTATGGAATGTCTAGTGTGTTATCACCAGCGCCAAATGCAATTGCACGTAGTTGATTGCGTTCGATTTGAATGGGAATAGAGAGACTTTTATCTGTGATGAGTGTTACTTCGCTACTAAATGGGTAGACGCGTGTAATTTGGCCAATGACACCTTTAGAATCAACAACAGCTTGTCCTGCTTTAATGTTGTGTTGAGTGCCACGATTGACAATAACTGCATTGGTAAAAGGGTCACGATCAGTATGTGAAATTTCACCCAACACAGCTTTTGGGTGAATAGGAATGTCGCCAAAAAGCAAGCTGCGTAAATGATTGTTTTCGGCTGTGAGTGTCTTAAGCCGCTGCAGCTTAAAATCATGCTCAAAAGCTTGCTGTTTGAGGATATAGTTTTGTTGCACTAGGTTGTTATGAACGGTGAAATATTTTTTTGCGTCACGTACCCATTCACTTGGCGCGTTGGCTGCTCTTTCTATCGGATGCAATATACCAATAAAGCCTTGACGTATTTGTGACAAAAAGTTTAAACGAGAATCTGCAGCCATGACGATAACGGATAGTGCACAAAAGAACACCATGCGGGGGAATGGGCTGGCGTCGCGAACGAAAAAAGCAGGCGTTTGTTGAGGGTCTAGTTTCTGATGAACACCTTTTAGCATGCAAGCAATGATTAATTAGTTTTTATTCATTTACAAAAACGTTACCTAATTTTTCAATTTCTTCTAATGCTCGGCCACAGCCACGTGCTACGCAAGTTAGTGGGTCTTCTGCCACAATCACTGGCAAACCAGTTTCTTCCATTAACAATCTATCTAAGTCGCGTAATAATGCACCACCACCAGTAATCACCATGCCTTTTTCGGCAATGTCGGCCCCCAGTTCAGGGGGGGTTTGTTCTAATGCAGATTTTACAGCGCCAACAATCGCATTCAATGGCTCTGTTAATGCTTCTAATATTTCGTTGCTAGAGATGGTAAATTTCCTTGGCAAGCCCTCTGCTAAATTACGGCCTGTTACTTCCATTTCTAATACTTCTGAGCCCGGGAAAGCAGAGCCAATTTTTTTCTTAATCGCCTCAGCCGTTGGTTCGGAAATTTGCATGCCGTAATTGCGGCGAATGTAATCAATAATTGCTTGGTCAAATTTATCACCACCGACACGCTCTGATTTTGCGTAAACAATACCACCTAATGAAATAACGCCCACTTCTGTTGTGCCGCCGCCAATATCAACGACCATAGAGCCGGTTGCTTCAGCAACAGGCATTTCTGCACCAATGGCGGCAGCCATTGGTTCTTCAATGAGAAAAACTTGTTTTGCTCCTGCACGCTCCGCAGACTCTTTAATAGCGCGACGTTCAACTTGTGTTGAACCGACTGGCACACAAATGATAATGCGAGGGCTAGGTGAAAACCAGCGGGTTTCGTGTGCTTTGCGGATAAAGAATTTGAGCATTTGCTCGGTTACTGTGAAATCAGCAATAACGCCATCTTTCATTGGTCGGATGGCTTGAATATTAGCTGGCGCGCGACCCAACATGCCTTTTGCATCAGTGCCTACCGCTAACAATACTTTCTTGCTGTTAGGTCCGCCTTCTTGGCGAATCGCCACAACTGATGGTTCATTGAGGACTACGCCTTTACCACGAGAGAAAATCAAGGTATTTGCGGTACCTAAATCAATGGCTAAATCATTTGAAAAATAACTGTTTAACGAACCCAACATAATTGTTTCTTTCCTATACCTTTAATCAACACTACCGAACTAGCATATATGCTTAATAATACATGTTTTAAAATCAAGGTATAATAACGTATATTCGCATTAAAATTAAGTCGCTTTAGTAGATTATTACACTAAAGTGCAAAAACATTTAAAAATAGAAATTCTCATGGCCTTAGAAATCACCGATATTAAGCGCATCGCGCACCTTGCTCGCATCGACATTAATGATGAAGAAGCACAATCTACACTCACCAAACTCTCTGGCATTGTTGGTTTAATCGAACAAATGCAGGCGGTTGATACCACTGGAATTGTGCCGATGTCACATTCGCAAGATGTTGCGCAGCGTTTACGTGAAGATGTGGTAACCAAAGTTAACCAACGCGACGATTTTCAGAAAAATGCACCTAGCTTAGGGAATGGTTCTGCAGCGCCTGCTGTTGATGCAGGTCTGTACCTTGTCCCTAAAGTCATTGAATAATATTTTTAAATATACCTTATGATTAACAACAGCATCAAAACGCTTAGCCAAATGCTGGTAAGCAAGTCTATTTCTAGTGTTGAAATGACACAAGAGTTTTTGAACCGCATTCATCAATTGAACCCAGATATTAATGCCTTTATTGCGCTAGATGACGCCAAAAGTTTGGCACAGGCTGAAGCTGCTGATGCACGTATTGCAGCAGATAAAGCGGAAATATTGACTGGCATACCGCTTGCTCAAAAAGATATTTTTTGTGCGAAAGGTTGGCAAACAACTTGCGGCTCTAAAATGTTGGCTGATTTTGTTGCGCCGTATGATGCGCATGTGATCAGCCAGTTTGATCATGCTGGCGCGGTTAATTTGGGTAAAACCAATATGGATGAATTTGCCATGGGCTCATCAAATGAAACCTCCTACTTTGGCGCTGTTAAAAACCCTTGGGATTTAGATCGTGTGCCAGGTGGCAGCAGTGGCGGTTCGGCAGCCGCGGTTGCTGCACGTTTATGTGCCGGAGCAACAGGAACAGATACTGGTGGTTCTATTCGTCAACCAGCTTCATTATGTGGTTTCACAGGCTTGAAGCCTACTTATGGCTTAGTGTCACGCTATGGCATGATTGCCTTTGCCTCTAGCTTAGACCAAGCAGGGCCAATGGCCAAGAGTGCAGAAGACTGTGCATTAATGCTGAATGTGATGGCAGGTTTTGATGCGCGTGATTCTACTAGTCTAGATCATCCTAAAGAAGATTATGCACGTGATCTTGATAAACCTTTGGCAGGTTTAAAAGTTGGCTTACCTAAAGAGTATTTTTCTGAAGGTTTAGACGCTGGTGTCACAAAAGTGATTGAAGAGGCGATTGCACAATATAAAAAACTAGGTGCTGAGATGGTTGATATTTCGCTACCAAATAGTCATTTATCAATCCCTGTTTATTATGTGTTAGCACCTGCAGAAGCCTCTAGCAATCTTTCACGTTACGATGGTGTACGTTATGGTCATCGTGCAGCCGAATATGATGATTTAATGGCTATGTATATGAAGAGCCGTGCCGAAGGTTTTGGTGCGGAGGTTAAACGTCGCATCTTGATTGGCACTTATGTATTGAGTGCAGGCTATTACGATGCTTATTATCTTAAAGCACAGCAAATTCGTCGTTTAATTGCACAAGACTTTACAGAAGCCTTTAAACATTGTGACATTATTATGGGGCCAACAGCGCCTTCTACAGCGTTTAAAGCGGGTGAGAAAACTGATGATCCAATCGCGATGTATTTACAAGATATTTATACGATTGCTACCAATTTGGCTGGCTTACCCGGCATGAGCATTCCGGCTGGCTTTGGCGCAAGTGAGGATGGCAAGCCACTGCCTGTGGGTTTACAACTTATTGGTAACTACTTTGATGAGGCGCGCATGATGAATGTTGGTCATGCCTATCAACAAGTGACAGATTGGCATACGCAAATGCCAAAAGGAATTGCATAATGGATTGGGAAGTCGTTATTGGGTTAGAAACGCACGCGCAACTTAAAACACAGACTAAGATTTTCAGTGGGGCGAGCACGGCATTTGGCGTAGAACCAAACACGCAAGCGTGTGAAGTGAGCACTGCCTTGCCAGGTGTGCTGCCTGTGTTAAATAAAGAAGCGGTGCGGTGTGCGATCAAATTTGGCCTAGCGGTCGGTGCGGAAATTCCATCACGTTCAGTGTTTTCGCGTAAAAATTATTTCTATCCAGACTTACCGAAAGGGTATCAAATTAGTCAATTTGAATTACCTGTTGTGGGTAAGGGGCAAGTGACTGTACAAGTGCCAGCTGCTGGTAAGCAAGCCGCATATGAAAAAGTGATTAATCTGACGCGTGCACATCTAGAAGAAGATGCTGGAAAGTCAGTACATGGTGCTGTTGAAGGCATGAGCGGCATTGATTTAAATCGTGCAGGCACGCCATTACTAGAAATCGTGACAGAGCCAGATATGCGTTCTGCGGCAGAAGCGGTGGCTTATGCTAAAAAATTACATGCGCTAGTGCAGTGGATTGATATATGTGATGGCAATATGCAAGAAGGCAGTTTCAGGTGTGATGTGAATGTTTCTGTACGACCGAAAGGGACACAAGCGCTAGGGACGCGGCGAGAGATTAAAAATTTGAATTCTTTCAAGTTTATGCAGCAAGCAATTGAGTATGAAACGCGTTGGCAAATAGAAACGTTAGAAGACGGCGGGAAAATTGAGCAGGCCACGATATTGTTTAATCCAGATACGGGTGAAACACGGGCAATGCGTAGTAAGGAAGAAGCGAATGACTATCGTTACTTCCCTGATCCGGATTTATTGCCATTAGAAATTACTGAAGCCGATAAAAAAAATGTGCAAGCTGGTATGCCAGAATTACCTAGTGCAATGAAATCACGCTTTGAAAGTGAGTATGCACTATCAGCATATGACGCTTCTGGCTTGACATCTAGCCTTGGTGTAGCCAATTATTTTATTGATGCTGTCAAAGCGGGTGCGGAAGCTAAATTAGCGGCAAATTGGGTCATGGGTGGTATTTCTGCTAAGTTAAATGCAGAAGATAAGTTAATTGTAGACTCTCCAGTAAAGCCAGAATATTTAGCGCAATTGATTAAGCGCATTACTGATAACACAATTTCAAACAACGCAGCAAAGCAGGTGTTTGAAGTGATGTGGTTAGCGGGTGGTGATGTCGATACCATTATCGAAGCAAAAGGCTTGAAGCAAGTGACTGACAGTGTTGCGATTGAATCTATTGTAGATGAGGTGCTAGCGGCTAATGAAACGATGGTGGCTGAATTTAAAGCTGGTAAAGATAAAGCTTTTAACGCCTTAATAGGGCAGGTAATGAAAGCTTCAAAAGGTAAAGCCAACCCTAGCCAAGTCAGCCAAATGCTAAAGGAAAAACTAAACGGTTAAATTGAAGGCTTTTCTGTTTTAAGTGTAATAAAGCGTAAATTTTCTTCTGCATAGCGCTTTTTAGTTGCTTCGATATTTAACTTTTGCTGCATAATTTGTGCATCCAGTTTTTTTGATTTAGCACTAGCAATTTCCAAATCTTCACTTAAAGCGGCTGGCAATGGTTTCTTTCTTTTTCTATAGCTTTCTACCGCTTTATTATTGCGTTCAATTTTCTCCGTATTATTTTCTTTCTGTACTGTTATTGCTTGCAGGGTTGCATTAGCCATTTTTAGGTTACGGTCACGTGCTAGGTCAATTTCTTCTGCATTGGTGTATGAAGATAAAAGAATATTGTCTTGACGCTGTTGCGCAATGTGCGCTTTGTTTTGGGCTGCCGTTTCTTTATTTTTTATTTTCGCTTTATTCGTGATAACAATGCCATTGCTGCGCATTTGAGTAGTGCTTTTACCTGCTTGTTTGGGCGGCAGTTTATCACCATAATGTGTGACGCCTTTGCTATCGACCCATTTCATAATGCGTTTATCTTCAGCAAAGTTTAGCTGTGTTACCAGCAACAAACTAAGCGGTAGTATGATAAAAAGCGCATCATGTTTTTTATTGTTCATATTGATTAACGACCATATTGTTCTCGATAATTATTTATATGCAGCAAAATTTGTGCCATATTGGGTTTATCTTGAATATAGGTTAATAAATCAGTTAGGTTGGTAATCGCGCATACGGGGATATCGTGTTGCTGTTCTACCTCTTGCACAGCAGATAACGTATTTTGCCCTTTTTCTTGTCGGTCTAGGGCAATACTAACGCCACAGGCTTTTGCGCCATTTTTTTGAATAAGTTCAACGGATTCACGTACAGAAGTGCCTGCAGAAATAACGTCGTCAATAATGAGTACGTTGCCCTTTAAAGCAGCACCAACAACGGTACCGCCCTCTCCGTGGTCTTTGGCTTCTTTACGATTATAAGCATACGGAAGATTACGACCTTTGCTTGCAAACGCAATGGCAATGCTAGCCACTAGCGGGATGCCTTTGTAGGCGGGGCCAAATAACATATCAAATTGAATACCAGCATTTTCAATGCTATTGGCGTAAAATTCACCTAGTTTTAATAAACTCTCACCGTCGTTAAATAAGCCTGCATTGAAGAAATAAGGACTAATACGTCCAGCTTTCGTTGTAAATTCACCAAACTTAAGCACTTCTTTCTGAATGCAGAGTGCAATAAACGCTTGTGACAAATTTTGACCATTAACTGACATAAATTAAGAATATTAAGGAATCTATATGCGCATTATAACGTTGAATCTAAATGGAATCCGCTCTGCAACGAAGAAAGGCTTTTTTAGCTGGATGCAAAATCAGCAAGCTGATGTGATTTGTATGCAGGAGCTAAAAGCGCAAGCAGCGAACTTGACAGCAGAGATGCACGCACCAGCAGGCTATTTTGGGCATTTTCACTATGCCCAAAAGAAAGGCTATAGCGGGGTTGGTATTTACTCTAAGCAAAAGCCAGATAAGGTGATTGTGGGTTTAGGGTTGGAAGATATTGATTTTGAAGGCCGTTATTTGGAGTGTAGGTTTGGAAAATTAAGTGTTATTTCATTATATTTACCTAGTGGATCTAGTGGTGAAGAACGTCAAAATTTCAAATTTAGCGTCATGGCACGCTTCATGGTTCATCTAGAGCAATTAAGAAAAAGTGGTTTTGAAGTGGTCATTTGTGGTGATTGGAATATCGCCCACCAAGAAATCGATCTTAAAAACTTTAAAGGCAACAAAAAGAACTCAGGTTTTTTACCTGAAGAGCGTGCATGGCTGACAGATTTATTTGATCGTGTGGGTTGGGTAGATGTGTATAGAAAATTGCATCCAGAGACAACAGGCGAGAGTTATACCTGGTGGAGCAACCGTGGTCAGGCATGGGCTAATAATGTTGGATGGCGCATTGATTATCAAATTGCAACGCCAGCATTAGCGCAAAAAGCGCTATGTGCAAGTGTGTATAAAGAAACACGCTTTAGTGATCATTCGCCCTTAGTGATTGACTACGAATAACATGATTAGAACGTTGTAGAAGGCCATGATGATGAGCAAGTGTGTTGATCGATTAGTTGTCATTAATGCGTTGCCAAAAGAAACGACCGAGGTTGACTGGTCTACAGGCTTTCGGTTAAACAAAAATAATCTTGCACAATCTTCTAGACTTTAATTTCTTTTAGACATAAAATTTATCTTGTACGGTTTTTTAACTTAGATTGACTAAGCAAAGTAACTTTACTTTTTGGTTACAATGTTTAATTTAAATTAACTTAAAATTTGCTTACAGTTTATTGCAGGCATAACTCTTGAGAGGAAATAAAATGGCTATGGAAATAACATCAAAAACGAGTAAAGGTGCTTTAATGGCAGTTGGCGCAGCAGCATTGATTTTAGCTGGTTGTGCTAGTGGTGGTTCAACTTCAGCATCAACGGCTGAAAACGTGCATTGTGCAGGTTTAAACTCATGTAAAGGTAGTAGTGACTGTAAAACTGCCGAAAATGCATGTAAAGGCAAAAATGTATGTAAAGGCCACGGCTTTTTAGCAATGACAGCAGCCGATTGTGAAGCAAAAGGCGGTAAAATCATCTAAGGTTTTATCTAAACGTGCCACTCTTAATGTTTTAAGAGTGGCATTCTTAAAAGGATTTGGCACTGAATAAACAAGTATTACCTAATTTAGGCTTTGGCTTAGGCCTACGTACCGAGCATTATCACGCTGTTTTAGACACCAAATCTACAGGTGATTTGAAAGTTGATTGGTTTGAAGCACTTTCTGAAAATTACATGGTGCCAGGTGGTAAGCCACTTCATTTTCTAGATCGTATTCGTGCAGATTATCCTATCGTCATGCATGGGGTTTCGCTCTCTATCGGTTCAACTACCGAGTTTAACAAAGACTATTTACGCGATTTAAAAAAACTCGCAGATCGCATACAACCTGCTTGGATTTCTGATCACTTATGCTGGACAGGGGTGCATGGTCAAAACATTCATGACTTATTACCGCTACCTTATACAGAAGAAACCGTTAAGCATGTGGCTGAGCGCGTCAAAATCGTACAAGATTATTTAGGCCGTCAAATATTGCTAGAAAATGTTTCTAGTTATGCTAGTTATATTGACTCCACCATGACGGAATGGGAGTTTATAACGCAAATTGCAGCAGCAGCAGATTGCTTTTTGTTATTAGATGTGAACAACATTTATGTCAGCAGCTATAACCATCAATTTGATGCAAAAGCTTTTATCGATGGCGTGCCGGCACAGCGCGTGCAACAAATACATTTAGCAGGGCATCATAACCATGGTGATTATATTATTGATACGCATGATGCACCGGTCATAGATCCCGTATGGGATTTATATGCCTATGCCATATCACGCTTGGGTTTGGTCTCTACCATGATAGAGCGTGACGATCATATTCCTGAATTAGGTGTATTGGTAGCAGAGCTACAAATTGCGCGTGATATTGCCAGTAAGGCGGTTGCGTAATATGGCGCGGTTAGCAGAACTACAATCAAATTTTCAGCGATATATCATTGATCAAACAGAAGGTGGTGTATTTAAGCAACACATTGTTGATGACGAAAAGGTGGGTGTTAATAAGCGCTTGAGTATCTATGCGGATGCGTATCGACTACGCATTATTGAAGCGCTAGCCACTGCCTATCCGAAACTGAAAGTATTATTGGGTGATGATTTTTTTGATCAAGCCGCGCGACAGTATATTGATACTTATCCTTCGCACTATCAAAACATGCGCTGGGTTGGCGGTCATATGCAGCAGCATATACGTAATATTGCCCCTCAACATCCAATTGCAGCAGAGCTGGCGCAGTTTGAATGGGCATTAGGTTTGTCGTTTGATGCTGCTGATACACCAATATTACAAGTGCAAGATTTAGCGGACATTCCACCAGAAACATGGGGTGATTTGAGCTTTGAGTTTAGTCCATCTGTGCAACTATTAGATGTACACTGGAATGTGATTCCAATATGGCAAGCAATTGATAAAGAAGAGACGCCTCCCGCCATGGCTGAAACTAATGAGCCATGTTTGGTATGGCGAGATGATATGAATTCACATTACCGCTCATTACAAGCGATGGAATTTAAAGCGTTGCAACAAATGATGACAGGTGCCACATTTGGCGCTTTATGCGAAGACATACTTTTAACGCTTGAAAATGCTGCAACTCAACAAGCTGCTCAGTATTTAGCCGCTTGGATAGACGCTGGCATGATTAGTCAATTACAATCCTAATAGTGCTTGCGCTATGAGTTTTAAGGTCTATGAGCTTTAAGGATAGTCACTTTAACTGCAGAAACCTAAAGCTAAGCTTTGTATAATCTCGCCATTACTTGAATCTTGCACAAATATTACAGCACCCGCATCGCGGTTTTGCCATTGTGAGCCTAGTTTTAATTGCTTATTAAATTCGTTTTGGTTATTAATCTGATAGGCGCCAAATAACTCACGCACGACATAATCATGTTTTAATGTCCTGCCGTTATTTTCACCAGCTTGTACTTTCGTCACTAAGTTGTTCTGATAGAGCGCGATAAATACATCTGAGTTGTTGGCATCAGCGGGGTTCACTGCAGATGCGTTGGCTTTTAAAATAATGCTGCCATCTGCTTTATTGGTCGCGTTTAATGTCAAATGCGCACGAGATGCAAATTTTTGTTGACGATGAATCGCGCCTTTTAATCGGCTATTATCCCAACCTTTAAAATCACGGCCATTAAATACAAATTGAGGCGTGTACACGTAGTCTAAGCCACCAAATGCTGCGCTTTTACGCTGCCTATTACTATACTCAGCTTTAGAGAACTTATCTTTCCAACCAATATAATCCCAATAATCTACGTGAAAAGCCAAGGGCGTTACTTTGTCTTGCCCATGCTTAATGCCACTTAACCATTTGTCTGCTGGTGGGCAGCTACTACAACCCTCTGATGTATAAAGTTCTAGAAGGGGCGTGGTTTTTTCACCGCTTTTAGCGCTACATTCAACGGCAAGTGCCTGGGTTTGGCTAAGTAGTAATAGGCTAGCTAAAATGCCATTAATAGTAGATTTTATTTGCACGAGAAAGCTCCCAGTTAGTGATTACTTATTAGTCGCGTATTTACAAAAAAGCTTACATTAAAATTAATTAATTTTTTTTATCGGTATTACACTGCTACTCCAAGGTGCCACTTTAAACAATAACAACATGCCCGGAATCGCCAGCAAGGTGCACACGTAAAAAAAATGTTCCCAGCCAAGTGATTCCACCATGCCACCAGTGAGTGCGTTAAATACAGACCGTGGCACAGCCGATAAGCTAGTGAATAAAGCGAGTTGTGTTGCGGTGTAAGCTGGATTTGTTTCGCGTGCCATATAGGCCACATAAGCGACTGTACCTAACCCTACGCCTAGTGCTTCTGCCCCAATGACGATTGCTAGCATGCCGCGCTCTGCGGTACCAACATCAGTAAATGGGCCAGCGTGTGCCAACCAAGCAAAGCCAAGAATGGTCACGAGCTGCACCACGCCAAATACCCATAAGCCACGATTAATACCAATTTTATACATCCAAAGTCCACCGATAAAGGCGCCAAAAATTTGCATGACCAAACCACTGCCTTTGACGATCGTGCCTATTTCGGTTTTGCTATAACCCATGTCTAAATAAAACGGTGTGGCCAATGCGGTGGCCATGCTATCACCTAGTTTGTAGAGCAAAATAAACAGCAGCACCCAAAGCGCATGCTTCACCCCTGCCCGCTGCATAAACTCGGTAAATGGTTCTACAACAGAGGCTCTTAAGCTTTTTGGAGTATAGGTTTGGTCAGGTTCTGTCGCAAAAATAGTCATCAATATGCCAGGCAGCATAAATAAAGCGACAATCCAAAATACTGATGACCAAGGCAGATGGTCGGCTAGAATAAGTGCCAACGATCCAGGCACTAACCCTGCAACACGGTAAGCATTCACATGAATGCTATTGCCTAGCCCTAATTCTGCATCGCTTAAAATTTCCCGTCTAAAAGCATCAATGACAATATCTTGGCTGGCAGAAAATAACGCAACCAGAGTGGAAACCACGGCAATGCTGACAATATTTAATCCGGGATTAAAAAAGCCATAACCGGCAATGGCAAAGAGTAAAGCAATTTGTGTAATGAGCATCCAGCTACGGCGACGGCCCATTGGAGCAATTAGATTGTAGCGATCCATCAAAGGCGCCCAAATAAACTTCCAAGTGTAAGGGAGTTGTATAAAGGCAAAGGCGGCAATGGTTTTTAAATCAATGCCTTCAGTACGCAGCCATGCGGGGAGCAGTTGTAATAAAAGGTATAAAGGTAGACCTGAACTAAACCCTAATACCACGCAGGTGAGCATGCGTTTATTGAATAGGATTTCTTTTAGTTTGTAATTGGCGCTCATTCTGTAGAAGGATTATTTTTATATCACACACGACGATAACACAAACTATTCTAACAATCAGTTTGTGCAAAAAAGTTAAAAAAGATTGTTCGATTAATTTCAGTATTGATTGATGATTACCTATCAGTGCTTAACTGACGATGCTTTTCCAGTATCTAAAATATACTTGTATACTACTGTATACCGCAACAATTAAGTGCTAAATATTTTAGATTAAGTAAAAATCAAAATAAGCTTAACTTTAATTTCATTAATACAATGCATTTTGTATGATTATTCAATGCCAATTGATTTGGTTTTGACTTAAGGAGCCCACATGACAGACTTAAATATCAACGGCAAAACGTTAAGCAGCGATTACGAAGACGACACTCCTTTGCTATGGGTGATTCGCGATAGTTTAAACATGACTGGTACTAAATTTGGTTGTGGCGCAGGTTTGTGTGGTGCTTGCACTGTGCACTTGGATGGTCAACCTATCAGATCATGTCAAATGCCACTGTCTGCAGTGGCCGGTAAGAAAATCTCTACCATTGAAGCAGTGCATGAATCTAAAGCTGGCGAGGCGATTCAAAAAGCTTGGCAAGATTTAGATGTCGTGCAATGTGGCTATTGCCAGTCGGGTCAAATCATGTCGACCACTGCTTTGCTAGCAGCTAACGCATCCCCTACCGATGCTGATATTGACAATGCGATGACGGGCAATATTTGTCGTTGTGCAACCTACGTGCGGATTCGCGCAGCCATTCACCAAGCCGCTACTGATTTAAAAACATCAGGCTTAGCATAAGGAGACCATGATGAATAACACATTACATAACGTTTCACGTCGTGGCTTCTTAAAAGCGGGCCTTGGTTTAACCATTGCTGTGATGGTGCCAGGTTGTGGGAAAAGCCCAGACGGTAAATTGGCTGCAGATGCGATGGCGATAATAGCAGATGGTGTTTTATTTGAGCCAAATGCGTTTGTACGGATTGGTACTGATAATACGGTAACTGTTATCGCTAAGCACTTAGAAATGGGGCAAGGCATTTATACAGGGCTTGCTACTTTGATTGCTGAAGAGCTTGATGCTGACTGGGGGCAAGTAAAAGTTGAAGGTGCTCCAGCGGATGCTAAACGGTATAACAATTTAGCATTTGGGAAGTTTCAAGGGACTGGCGGTAGCACTGCCATTGCCAATTCATTTGAGCAAATGCGTAACGCAGGTGCCACTGCACGCGCCATGTTAGTACAAGCGGCAGCGAGTGCTTGGCATGTGCCTGCTAACGAAATCAAGGTGAAGGCTGGTTTGTTAACACACGCCAGCGGTAAGCAAGCCAACTTTGGTGAGCTTGCTGAAGCAGCATCTGCACTGGCTGTGCCAGAAAAAGTCACCTTAAAAGACCCCAAAGACTTTAGCTTGATCGGTAAAGTTGCGCCGCGTAAAGATAGTAAAGCCAAAACCAATGGCTCAGCGATTTTTACCCAAGATATTCAATTGGATAACATGCTAGTAGCCGTAGTGGCTCATCCGCCGAAATTTGGTGCTACGGTTAAATCGTTTGATGATAAAGCGACCAGAGCTGTTAAAGGCATTGTGAATGTGGTTAAGATTCCAACGGGCGTAGCGGTATTGGCTAGTAACTATTGGACGGCTAAAAAAGGCCGTGATGCACTTAAAGTAGAGTGGGATGAAAGTAAAGCTTATCAAAAAAGCAGTGATGACATTATTGCCGAATATCAACAACTAGTCGCTAACCCCGGCACTGTTGCACGAAAAGATGGTGATGCACTTGGTCAACTGGCAAGTAGTAAAGATGTGATTGCGCATACGTATGTTTTTCCATTTTTAGCCCATGCGACAATGGAACCAATGAATTGTGTGATGCAATTTAAAGAGGGTGTTTGTGAAGTATGGAATGGAAATCAGCTACATAGTGTTGATCAATTTTCGGTATCCGCTGTTTTTGGCTTAGCACCTGAACAAATTAAAATTAATACATTGTATGCAGGCGGCAGTTTTGGTCGTCGCGCTAATCCGCAATCTGACTATCTTGTAGAAACGGCTCATATTGTTAAAGCGCTCAATACACAAGACCCTGTTAAGTTAGTTTGGTCACGTGAAGATGACATGCACGCAGGGTATTTTAGACCCATTTATGTGCATAAAGTTAGTGCAACCGTCGACCAAAAAGGCATGCCGAGTGCTTGGCACCATACGATTGTTGGTCAATCAATTGCAACTGGAACTGCTTTTGAACCCATGATGGTAAAAGAGGGTATTGATGGACTTTCTGTTGAAGGCGCACATGATATGCCTTATCAAATTGCGAATGTACAACTTGATTTACATACCACTAATAAAAGTGTAGCTGTGCCGGTTCAATGGTGGCGTTCAGTCGCTGGTACGCATACGGCTTACTCAATCGAAGTGTTTATGAATCAATTAGCAAAAGCAGCGAATCAAAACCCTATTGCTTATCGTTTAGCCATGCTAAAAAACAAACCACGTCATGCAGGCGTGTTGCGGTTGGCAGCAGATAAGGCGACTGTGATGCCTAAGCTAGCTAGCGTTAAGCAAGGACGTGGCATCGCTTTACATCAGTCGTTTGGCACTTATGTCGCACAAATTGTCGATATTAGTATTGATGTTGCTAACCACTTAAAGGTCGACCGTGTGATGTGTGCAGTGGACTGCGGTATTGCCGTTAACCCTGATGTGATTCGTGCGCAAATGGAAAGTAGTATTGGCTATGCACTAACGGCTGCATTAACGGGTGAAATCACATTGAAAGATGGTGTTGTACAACAAGGTAATTTTGATCGTTACCCAGTGTTGCGTATTGCTGAAATGCCCATTATCGAAGTGCATATTGTGCCTTCAGCAGAAAAACCGTCAGGCATTGGTGAGCCAGGGGTGCCGCCATTTACGCCGGCATTAGTCAATGCTATTTTTGCAGCAACAGGTAAGCACATTACGCGATTACCTATTGGCGACCAATTAAGCGCTTAATGACATGGATAGCCAAGACTTAACTGTTTTAACCCAAGCTTGCGATTGGCTGCAAAACGGCCATCGTTTGCTGTTGGTCACCGTGGTTAAAACATGGGGCTCGTCACCGCGCCCTGTCGGCGCATTATTAGCCTTGCGTGATGATGGGCGTGTCGCAGGGTCTATCTCAGGTGGCTGTATCGAAGATGATTTAATGTATCGTTTACAACAAGAAGGTATGCTGGAACATTCTGAATTAGTCATCTATGGCAAAACTGCTGATGAAGCAAAACGATTAGGCTTGCCATGTGGCGGCAGCATGCAGTTAGTGATTGAGCCTATGCATGATGCGAGTGATTTGGCAGCAGTATTGTGCTTACTTAATCAAGGGAAATTGGTCGCACGTAGTTTAAATATTGAAACGGAAGAGACTCATATTATTGAAACAACTTCAGCACAAACAACGCTATTGCAAGCAGGCACACTGACCAGCGTTTATGGTCCACACTATCGGTTGATTTTGGTTGGTGCTGGCGAGCTGTCACAGTTGCTAGCTAATATTGCTTTAAGCTTGGGTTTTGCGGTAACGGTATGCGACCCACGTGAGGAATATGCAGATTTATGGCAAGTATCGGGTAGTGTGTTGCGTCGCGATATGCCTGATGATGTCGTGATTGAAATGCAGCCAGATGCACGTACAGCCGTGATCACATTGACGCATGATCCTAAGCTAGACGATTTGGCCTTGATGGAGGCGTTGAAATCACCAGCGTTTTATGTGGCCGCTTTGGGTTCGCGCAGTAATAATAGAGAAAGACGCAAACGCTTGCTAGCATTTGACGTAACACCAGATCAGGTTGAGAGCTTACGTGGCCCAGCAGGGTTGTTTATTGGTAGTAAGACCCCTAGTGAAATTGCAGTCTCTATTGCGGCAGAATTGATCGCTGTTAAAAATGGTGTAGAAGCGAACCGTTTATTCAATGTTAGTGATGCTAAAGCTGCTTTAGATATTGCTGAAGACACATTGAGCAGCTGCCGCATTTAATAAGCAAATCATGCAAGGCATTCTATTAGCTGCTGGTTTTGGGCGTCGCTTTAATACAGAAGCCGGACCTCAACAAGATAAGCTATTAGCCAAACTACCTAATCAAGATAAGTCCATCCTTTGGCATAGTGCCAATGCCTTAATCACCGCATTACCGAACAGTATTGCTGTCGTGCAAGCACCACAATTAGCACGCAAAAAAATACTGCAAGAATTAGGTTTCTTGATAGTAGAAAGTACACGTGCAGAGCAAGGTATGGGGGATACCATTGCCGATGCTGTCCGCGCTAGTGAAAGTGCAAATGGTTGGTTAATTGCGCTGGCTGATATGCCTTGGATAACTGCCGCGCTAGTACAAAAAGTGAGTGCTGGAATAACGTATCCAGAAAGCATCGCTGCACCACGCTTTAATGGTCAACGTGGCCAGCCTGTTGCTTTTGGTAAAGCTTGGAAAGAGCAATTGCTTGCATTGAAAGGTGACACAGGTGCGCGTGAGATATTAAAAGCAGCACCTATAGATTGGGTTGATTGGCATGATGATAGTGTCAATCGTGATGTTGATACTAAGCTAGATATGATTGTAAAAATATAATGGAAGTTTAACCAAGTTTGAACAAATGGATAGCATAGCCTTTGATGTTTTTATAGATTGTTTTATATAACAACTTTGCAATCGGTGAGGGGATATGGAGCCTATTCCATAAGAAGCCTAATTCATTGGCGCGTTCAAACATAGATTTTCGCGAAAGCTCTTTGTAACCATATTCGATAAGAACAGCAGTTGGGTCATCGGGCCTTTCGGTAAAGTTCCCACCTGCTTTAGCTAGTTTTTTATGAACGCTTTGTGAAAATTGCTCAAATGTTTTTTTGGCCATTAGGTCACACAATAGCGTGTGTCTGGGGAAAACGGTTGTGAGTTGTTTTACTGTGGTTTCAATCGCATTGTTTTCTAGGTACATAAAAACACCTTCGATCACTATAATAAAATTTGTCTGATCACAGCAATAATCCGCTAACTTTTCATGCAGCGTATCTTTAGAAAAATCAATAGAAATACGAGTGAGTTTATTTTTACACTCGGCAATAGGTAGCTTATCATTTTTGTAAGTGATAATTTGTGGTTCATCGACTTCTATCCAAACCCCACTATCTATTCGGTATGGGCGCGTATCAAAGCCAGCGCCTATGCTAATAATAAGACTATCAGGTTTTTCAGTAAGCTGTTGACGAATAGCATCATCTATCATACGGCAACGGACCACGCTGCCTAGATTCGGTAAGGTCTCATTTTTAAATGGTTCAAAAATCTGCATACCACGCTTATCCATAAAGCGTTTGGCGAAACGGTCGTTACATATTGAACGTGAATACTCGGCGTCGAGCATTCTCACGCCACAGCAATAATAAGCGGTGTTGGAAATTGGGTTCATCGCCTAGACTCCTTGAGTTGGTTTAATACTATTTATGTATCTCTATGATATGTGGTCAAGTATTTTAAGTTAATGGTATTCTTTTCATTAAGAGTAATAACTACTGAGTAGCCAGTATTCTCTTGGCAGTAGATTATTTTAACTTAATGTTAGGGCGCAAGATACTTAAGCCGATACATGGCCAAATTACCTAGCCAATTTGGCATAAAGCGCACAGATTTTTCATTGGTAATGACACTGCGCTCAATAATGCTGATATTGTGTTTTTCACAAAAACTTTCAAAGTCATTAATTGTGCACAAATGCACATTAGGCGTATTGTGCCATTCGTACGGCAAGCTTTTAGATACTGGCATATTGCCTGTCATGATTTGCAAACGATTACGCCAATAACCAAAGTTAGGAAAAGTCACAATGCCTTCGTGTCCTACACGCAGCATTTCAAGCACAATTTTTTCTGTTTCATGCATGGCTTGTAGTGTTTGTGACAGTACAACCGTGTCAAACGATTTATCTTCGAAACCTGATAAACCATCTTCTAAGTCCATTTGAATCACATTGACATCATTTTCTTGGCAGGCCAGCCAGTTAGCATCATCTTTTTCTACGCCATAACCTTTCACTTCTAAAGACCCGCGTAAATAGCTGAGTAGGGTGCCGTCACCACAACCCAAGTCGAGAACTTTAGCGCCAAAGTCCAGCCATCCTGCAATAATCGCAAAATCTTGTCGATATTGTTTGACAGAACTTGTAATATTTACATTATTTGTCATTATAGAATCTCAATGTTAAACCTTAATCTTGCTAAAATAACTACGCAAAATAGCATGGTAATGTGGGTCGGGCATTAAGAAAGCATCGTGACCATGCTCAGCGGTCACCTCTGCATAGCTTACTGTTAGTTCGTTATCGAGTAATGCTTTTACAATTTCACGCGATCTGGCTGGTGAAAAACGCCAATCACTGGTAAATGACAACACTAAGAATTGCGCTTTTACATGCGCTAATGTTTTGCTTAAGTCGCCATCAAAGTTAACGGCTGGGTCATAATAATCTAGTGCGCGCGTCATACGTATATAGGTGTTAGCATCAAAAATATCTGCAAACTTATCCGCTTGGTAATGTAGATACGACTCCATCTCAAATTCGACATCAAACGTATATTGAATGTCATTTTTAAGTTTTCGGCCAAACTTTTCACCCATGGCATCATCAGATAAATAGGTGATGTGCCCTAACATACGTGCAATGCGTAAGCCTCGGCTCGGCACAACATTGTGCGCGTAATAATCACCACCATGAAACTCAGGATCGGTCACAATGGCTTGGCGCGCTACTTCGTTAAACGCAATATTTTGTGCTGTTAAGTTGGGTGCAGCGGCAATCACCATGGCATGCTGAATGCGTTCTGGGTAAGCAATCGACCATTGTATTGCTTGCATGCCGCCTAAACTGCCACCTAACACAGCAGCCAATTGTTTAATGCCCAAATAACCGGCAAGCATGACTTGCGAGTTCACCCAGTCTTCTACTGTTACAACAGGAAAGCGCGCGCCAAAAGGTTTGCCCGTTGATGGGTCTATACTGGCAGGACCGCTTGATCCATGGCAACCACCTAAATTATTGAGGCCAATCACAAAAAACTTATTAGTGTCTAAAGGTTTGTTTGGGCCAATCAGGTTATCCCACCAACCTGGGTGTTTGTCATCTTTATGGTATTTTCCAGCAACGTGATGCGTGCCAGAGAGTGCATGGCAAATTAGAACGCCGTTTGATTTATCTGCATTCAGCTTGCCATAGGTTTCATAAGTTAAGTCAAACTTGGGCAACACGTCACCACTTTTTAACGTGAGCGGTTCGTTAAAATGTGCCGTTTGTGGGGTAACAATGCCAATGGTGTTAATTTCAGCCATGCGGTGATTATACTATCTGATGCAATATAATCACCTATATTTGCTCTTTTTGAGCATCACCTTGAGCTGCGATAAAGATTACACTAGTTTTTTTAATTTCAAGGATCATCAAGGTGAACAAAAGACTTGCTCCAATCGTGTTTATTTTACAAGTAAGAACATTACAATTGAAAATGAAGTTTCAATCGTTTTAAACTTTTTGCGCTAAGGTAATGCGGTCATTATTGCCTAAGTCTTTTTGTGTTGAGATTTCGCTGAAACCAGTATTGTGCAATAAGGCGGCAACAGCTTCAGCTTGGTTATAGCCATGCTCTAATAATAACCAACCTTTAGGGTTTAGATGTTGTGGTGCGCTACTAATAATTTGGCGTATATCATCTAAACCATCTTTGCCAGCAGCCAGCGCAGCCAGAGGTTCAAAGCGTAAATCGCCTTGTTTTAAATGCACATCATTTTCTTCAATGTAAGGCGGATTGCTCACAATCATATCGAACTGTTCACCTTCCAATGCTTCAAACCAATTACTTAATACAAGACGTACATTCGTCATATTTAAGCTTTGTGCATTTTCTGCTGCTACTTTTAACGCGCTTTCAGAGGCATCTACTGCGACGACTTGTGCTGCTGGGCAATATTTTGCAATCGCTAAAGCAATTGCGCCAGTGCCAGTGCCTAAATCTAATACCTTAACCCTGTCATTCCCACGAAAGTGGGCATCTATTGTTGATGTGGTTTGGTTAAAGTGCTCAACGGATTCCCGATTGCTCGGGAATGACGGCGTAGCGATTTTGGCTAGCGCTGCTTCAACTAAGGTTTCAGTATCAGGACGCGGAATTAAAGTGTCAGCCGTGACTTTAAAAGATAAACCATAAAACTCACGCTCCCCTAAAATATAGGCAATGGGCTCACCAACAATACGGCGTTGTATCAGTGCTTCAAATGTAGCTTTATCTTTGGCGCTTATTGCATCATCTGCATGGGCAATTAACCATGCTTTATTCACATTTAGCACGTGCTCTAAAAGCAATTGTGCTTCTAGCTTTTCTTCATTGTTGTTAACTAACTTTCTAAGAATGGACTGTGCCTCATGCAACGCTGCACGAACATTCATACTTAGTTATCTTCACCCAATGACGCCAATAAATCTGCTTGATGCTCGGCTGCTAATGGCGTGATTAGTTCATCTAGCTCACCTTCAGTAATGGCTTCAATTTTATACAGGGTTAAATTAATGCGATGATCGGTAATGCGGCCTTGCGGATAGTTGTAGGTGCGGATACGTTGCGAGCGGTCACCTGAGCCAATGAGGTTGCGGCGTTCACTGGCTATTTTACTGTTTTGTTCATCGACTTCTTTTGCTTTAATGCGCGCAGCGAGTACTTGCATTGCCTGTGCTTTATTGGCATGTTGGCTACGGCCATCTTGGCATTCCACCACAATGCCGGTTGGGGCATGGGTAATACGCACGGCAGAATCTGTTTTATTAATATGCTGACCACCTGCGCCAGAGGCACGGAAAGTATCAAGACGAATATCTGCTGGGTTGATGGTGACATCTGCGATCTCATCGACCTCTGGCAAAATGGCAACAGTACAAGCGCTGGTATGAATACGGCCTTGCGTTTCAGTATCAGGTACGCGCTGTACGCGATGACCACCACTCTCAAATTTAAGCTTAGAGTAGGCGCCTTGCCCTTCTATTTTGGCGATAATTTCTTTGTAGCCACCTACATCGCCTTCGTTAGATGATAAGACTTCTAGCTTCCAGCGTTGTTTCTCAGCGTAACGGCTATACATACGGAATAGATCGCCAGCAAATAAGCCAGACTCATCACCACCAGTACCGGCGCGAATTTCTAAAATAATATTTTTGTCATCATTTGGGTCTTTAGGAATGAGTAGTTTTTGTAGGTCTGATTCAATTTCATCTAAACGTTTTTTGCCATGATCAATCTCTTCTTGGGCAAAGGCTTTCATTTCGGGGTCGCTTAACATGGTTTGCGCTTCTTGCATGTCAGCTTCGGTTTTCGTATAGATATGATACTGCTCAACAATCGGCGTGATCTCAGCATGCTCACGCGTAATTTTTAGGTAGTTATCCATGTCGTTAGTAATGTCTTCTGTCGACATTAAACGGTTGATCTTATCGAGACGTTCACTCAAGTTTGAGAGCTTTTGTAATATGCTGGGTTTCATTAATGTGGTCTTATGTAGAAGTACTTATTGTATAGATTCTTATTGTAAAGTTGCTTAAGTAGTTAAGTCTTGCTTAATGCTTAATTTTATAAATATGGCGGAGTATTTGTGCTAAACGGGTATGTTCGTCGCCTTGTGTTTGGTTCAGTGCATGGCTAGGGGCGTGTAAAAACTTTTTGGTAATGGCGAGGCTCAATTTTTCTAAAGCTTTTTCTGGGTCTTCACCTTTTTGAATCAGGTTTAATGCTTTTTTTAATTCGGCACTACGTGTTGCTTCAGCTTGGTCTCGTAATGCTTTAATAGTGGGTACTGCGTCACGTTTTTTAAGCCAATGCATAAAGTGATCAACACGTGCTGCCACAATCACTTCTGCATCTACCGCAGCTTCTTGACGGCTACCCATGCCATCAGAAACGACTTGGGCAAGATCATCTACTGTGTAAAGAAATACGTCATCTAATTGCATGACTTCGGCCTCAATGTCACGCGGCACTGCTAAATCAACCATGAATATAGGGCGGTGGCGGCGCGACTTAATGGCGCGTTCTATCATGCCTAAACCAACAATCGGTAATTGGCTGGCGGTACTCGTGATGATAATGTCAAAGTCAGCAAAGCGTTCTGGTAAATCATTCAGTAAAATAGCGTCAGCATTGATTTTTTCGGCCAACGCTTTACCGCGTTCTAATGTGCGATTAGCCACGGTAATTGATTGCGGTTTTTGTGCAGAAAAATGATTGGCACAAAGCGCTATCATTTCACCCGCGCCTATTAGCAATACTTTTTGTTTTGAAAGATCGCCAAATATGCGCTGCGCTAATTTAACCGCTGCTGCTGCCATTGAGATAGAGCTGCTGCCAATATCAGTATTGGTGCGGATTTCTTTTGCGACTTCAAACGTGCGTTGAAATAATTGATGCAGATTAGTGCCTAATGTGCCGGCTTCTTGCGCAATTTTTACTGACTGTTTAAATTGCCCTAAAATTTGTGGCTCACCTAGTACCATGCTGTCTAAACCAGAAGCGACGCGAAAAGCGTGTTTCACAGATTCATCATTACTCAAGGTGTACGTATAAGGCTGTACATTGGCAATATCGAGCTTATGGTAGCTCGCTAACCAATCAATAATAGGCGCTGCTTGTTGCGTTTGTACATATATTTCAGTGCGGTTGCAGGTTGATAAAATAGCCGCCTCAGTGGCACTGCGTGCGGTTAAATCGCTCAGTGCTTCGCGCAAGTTTTCATGACTAAACGCGATATTTTCACGGATAGCAATAGGGGCGGTGGTGTGGTTCACACCGATGGTATAAAGCTGCATAGGGGTAATTTTGAAGTATCAGGCTAGCTTAAGCAAGAATCTTCAGTAGAATCTTACTTAAGAAGCTTATCCAAAATGGGTAAATCGGGTTAAAATAACACTTTAATTCATATTTAAATGATGGAAAATACGATGAGTAAAACTTATAGAATTGCCCCAAGTATTCTTTCTGCTGATTTTGCTAAGTTAGGTCAAGAAATTGATGATGTGATTAGCTCTGGTACAGATATTGTTCACTTTGACGTGATGGATAACCATTTTGTGCCTAATTTAACGATTGGACCTTTAGTATGTGATGCCATTCGCGATGTGTCTAAAAAAGTCGGTGCGCTTATCGATGTGCATTTGATGGTTGAGCCAGTGGACCGCATTATTCCTGACTTTGCAAAAGCAGGCGCCAATATTATTACCTTCCACCCTGAGGCTTCAACACATATTGATCGCAGCTTATCAATGGTGCGTGATTTAGGTTGCGAATCAGGCTTGGTGTTTAACCCAGCAACGCCACTTAACTATTTAGATTACGTGATGGATAAAGTAGACATGATTTTACTGATGTCTGTTAACCCAGGCTTTGGCGGTCAAAAATTTATTCCTAGCACGCTAACTAAGTTGAAAGATGCCCGTACTCGTATTGACGCTTACACTAAAGAAACAGGTCGTGAGATTTGGCTAGAAGTTGATGGTGGTGTTACGCCTGACAATATTGCCGAGATTGCGCGTGCAGGTGCTGATACATTTGTAGCGGGTAGTGCGATTTTCAAAAAAGCTGATGCTGCCGATAAAAATCGTTACAACTCAGTTGTTGGTAAAATGCGTGCTGCATTAGCCACTGCCTAATTGGCAATATGAAAGCAGTGGTTTAAATGAGTCTAGCCGTTAAAGCCGTTATGCTTGATCTTGATGGCACATTGGTTCATACCGCGCCAGAAATTGCTGCTGCTGCTAATTTAATGTTGGCTGATTTAAAATTGCCAACACTTAGTTTTGCACAAGTAGAAAGCTATATTGGTAATGGTGCAAAAATGCTGATCAAAAGGTGTTTGTCAGAAACATTAGATACCGCTACTTGCAATAACTTGTTTGAGCGAGCCAGTGCGCTTTTTTTCTCACACTACGCTAATAATGCAGCTGATAGTCAGCCTTATGCTGGTGTTAAAAGTGGCCTTAAACGCTTATTAGAAGCCGGGTATCAATTGGCTTGTGTCACTAATAAGCCAGCAGTTTTTACAAAGCCATTACTCGATAAATGTGGCTTGGCACAATATTTTGAGCAAGTAGTATCGGGCGATACTTTGGCTAAAAAGAAGCCAGACCCGATGCCATTGCTGCATATTTGTGAAAAATTTGACGTGCCAATCACGGAGGCGTTGATGGTGGGCGATTCGAATGTGGATATTCAAGCAGCTGTCGCTGCGGGTTGTTTTGTAGTGACCGTACCTTATGGTTATAATCAGGGCGAGCCATTAGATACTAGTCAAGTAGATGGTACGGTAGATGATTTAACTGAATTAGTGACACTATTAGAATTAAATTCATTGCAATAAATTTTTTAACGTTGGATGTAATAAAACGACATGATTTTTTTAAACAATAACATTCTGAGTTGGCGCCGTTGGCGTAGCTGATGTGGTTAGCCAAATAAGTGGCGAGCCAGACTTTTGCGGACAAGTTTTATAAACTGCCAATTAACAGATAATTATTGTTTAGGAACATGATGTTTACCTCGATTAATCAAACTCAATTTAATGCGTTAGCCAAGCAAGGCTATAACCGCATACCGCTGGTGCTAGAGACATTTTCTGATCTCGATACGCCTTTATCGCTATATTTAAAGCTCGCTAATAAACCATTCTCTTATTTGTTAGAGAGTGTGCAAGGCGGCGAGCGTTTTGGCCGCTACTCTATTATTGGCTTACCTGCAAAAACACGTATCGTGGCACACGATAAGCAAGTGCAAGTGTTGCAAGATAATGTGGTGGTGGAAACGCATGACAATGTGAACCCGCTAGACTTTGTGCAGCAATATCAAGCGCGATTTAAAACGCCGCCACACCAAGGCTTGCCTCGTTTTACAGGTGGCTTGGCTGGTTATTTTGGTTACGAAACCATACGTTATATAGAAACCCGGTTAGCCAAAACGAATAAGCCAGATGTATTGGGTGTGCCCGATGTATTGCTAATGGTGTCAGAAGAAATTGCTGTGGTTGATAATTTAAGTGGCAAGCTTTATTTTATTGTTTATGCTGACCCGGCTGAAAAAAATGCATATGACACTGCCTCGCGACGTATTGATGCGTTAGTGCAAATGCTTAGAAAAACGGTAACGGTTCCTGAAGCATTGCCGATGCCAACAACGATAGCTAAATCAGAATTTGGTGAAGATAACTTTAAAGCAGCAGTTAAAACAGCACAAAAATATATTGTTGAAGGCGACATTATGCAGGTGGTGTTGAGCCAGCGCATGACGCAAGCTTTTACAGCGCCACCGCTTGCTTTGTATCGTGCCTTGCGCAGTTTAAACCCTTCACCCTATATGTTTTATTACGATATGGGCGACCATCATGTAGTCGGTGCGTCGCCTGAGATTTTGGTGCGGTTAGAAGGTGATGCTGTGACTTCACGGCCGATTGCAGGAACGCGCCCCCGCGGTAAAACCCGTGAGCAAGATATTGCGTTAGCAGCAGAGTTGTTAGCTGACCCTAAAGAGCGCGCAGAGCATGTGCAACTCATGGATTTAGGCCGTAATGATGTGGGTCGTGTCGCGCAAACAGGCACGGTTAACGTGACTGATAATATGATGATAGAGCGCTACTCGCACGTGATGCATATTGTAAGCAATGTTGAAGGCACCCTTAAACCAGATATGGATGCAATTGATGTACTCAAAGCGACATTCCCTGCCGGTACTGTTTCGGGTGCGCCTAAGGTGCGTGCAATGGAAATTATTGATGAATTAGAGACAACGAAGCGTGGCATTTACGCTGGTGCGGTGGGTTATTTAGGTTTTAATGGTGATATGGATGTGGCGATTGCGATTAGAACAGCGGTGATAAAAGATGAAGTGTTATATGTGCAAGCAGGCGCAGGCATTGTGGCCGATTCTGTACCGCAATCAGAATGGGAAGAAACGCAAAATAAAGCGAAAGCAGTGATTCGTGCCGCACAAATGGTACAAGCAGGTTTAGATAGCAAACATCAAGAAAAGACAGGCGGCCAATAATGTTATTGATGATTGATAATTACGATTCCTTTACCTATAACTTGGTGCAGTATTTTGGTGAGTTGGGCCAAGACGTGCAAGTGTATCGCAATGATGAAATTGATCTTGAGAAAATCGCTGCGTTAAAGCCGAGCCATATTGTCATTTCACCTGGCCCATGTACGCCCAATGAAGCAGGTATTTCTGTCCCGTTGATTCATGAATTTGCTGGAAAAATACCGTTACTAGGTGTGTGTCTTGGTCACCAAAGCATTGGCCAAGCCTATGGCGGCAAGATCGTGCATGCTAAAAGCATTATGCATGGCAAAACTTCACTAATACATCATCAAGATATTGGTGCTTTTAAAGGCTTACCTAATCCTTATACAGCGACGCGTTACCATTCGCTGGTGATAGACCGTGAAACCTTGCCAGATTGTTTAGCGGTCACTGCTTGGACAGATGACGATGAAATTATGGGCGTGCGTCATAAGACGTTAGCCGTTGAAGGGGTACAGTTTCATCCAGAATCGATTCTGACAGAGCACGGACATGCGTTGTTGGATAATTTTTTGAAAGCTTATTAATCATGTTTAAAGATGCGCTGAATCAAGTGCTAAATCGTCAAGATTTATCATACGAGCAAATGTTATCAGTCATGCAGCAAGTGATGAGTGGTGAGCTAACACCAGTGCAAATTTCTGCCTTGCTGATTGGCTTGCGTATGAAAGGTGAAACTGTGGATGAAATCACTGCAGCGGCCACTGTGATGCGTCAACTATCGACCAAGGTTGAAATCAACGATAAAACACATTTAATTGATACTTGCGGGACGGGTGGTGATGGCATACAAACTTTTAATGTGTCGACGGTATCTGCTTTTGTTGCAGCAGCAGCAGGTGCAAAAGTCGCTAAGCATGGCGGACGCTCTGTATCATCAACCTGCGGTAGTGCAGATGTATTAGAAGCATTAGATGTGAATGTGAATTTAAGCCCAGCGGAAGTCGCACAAAGTGTCGATGAAATTGGCATTGGTTTTATGTTTGCGCCCAATCATCACAGCGCCATGAAGCATGCGGCGCCAGTCCGTCGGGAGCTTGGTATACGCACTATTTTTAATTTGCTGGGGCCAATGACAAACCCTGCTACTGCCAGCCGTCAGTTGATGGGCGTTTTTGATCAAGCTTTAACGATTAAACTTGCGCAGGTATTACAGAAGTTGGGCAGTGAGCACGTATTGGTTGTGCATGGCGCAGATGGCATGGATGAGATTTCATTTACAGGCGATACGTATATTGCGGAACTGAAAGATGGCACAATTAGCGAGTACACCATACACCCCGAGCAGTTTGGTTTAAGCATACATCACTTGAAAGAGATTCAGATTCAAAACGCACAAGCGTCAAAAGCCATGATCATGGACGTGTTAAATGGTAAAAAAGGTGCGCCGCGCGATATCGTATTATTGAATGCGGGTGCGGCAATTTACGTGGCGGGTGTTGTATCGAGCTTGCAAGCAGGCATAGAAAAAGCAGCAACAGTGATTGATAGCCAACAAGCATTAGCTAAATTAAATGCATTACAATTGCGATAGCTGTAATAAAGCAATCATGATGAAAAAGCTATTATGGATTGTGGTAGTGCTAATGTTTACTGCTTGTTCTCAAGCAGAGATGTCTGTAGATGATGCGCTAATTAATGAAGTTAAATTAGAAAAGGGCGATGCAGCATTTGCATCTGCGACTGATTTGTTTTTTAAAAAAAGTAACGATCAAAAAGTAGAAGATACAGGTAAAGTTTACCGGATATTATCGGATGATAATGAAGGTTCGCGGCACCAACGATTTTTGATTAGATTATCAGACCGCCAAACTTTGTTGATTGCACATAATATTGATTTAGCACCACGCATTAAAGATTTGCAAGTGGGCGATGAAGTGCAGTTTAGAGGTGAGTATGTCTACAATGAAAAAGGTGGCATTATTCATTGGACACACCTAGACCCAGAAGGCGAACATTTTGCAGGTTGGGTTAAACATAACGGAATGACGTATCAATAATTGAGTACTAAAACTAATGTCAGATATTTTAAATAAAATTTTAGCGACAAAGCAGGTAGAAATTGCGGCAGCCAAAGCAATCAAGCCATTGGCGCAGATTCGTCAAACAGCGCATGATCAAGCAGCGCCGAGAGACTTCATTGGCGCATTGGTTGGCAAAGTCGAAGCAGGGAAGGCGGCTGTGATTGCTGAAATTAAAAAAGCCAGTCCATCCAAAGGCGTGATTCGTGAAGATTTTAAACCCGCAGAAATTGCCAGCAGTTATGAGCAAGGTGGCGCCGCATGTTTGTCAGTACTAACAGATGAACAATACTTTCAAGGCTCAGCTGAGTATTTAAAACAAGCGCGTAATGCTTGTGACCTACCCGTGTTGCGTAAAGACTTTATGATCGATACTTATCAAGTGGTTGAAGCACGTGCCATGGGTGCTGATTGTATTTTACTGATTGCAGCGGCCTTAGAATTTAAGCAAATGCGCGAGCTTGAACAGGCCGCGCATGATTTAGGCATGGCAGTTTTGGTTGAAGTGCACAATGCGGAAGAACTGGCATTTGCATTGCAATTAAAAACCCCACTGGTGGGTGTTAATAATCGTAATTTGCGTACCTTTGAGGTGACTTTGCAAACAACCTTAGACTTGCTCAAGCAAATGCCAGCAGACCGGATTGTGGTGACTGAATCAGGTATATTTACGCAAGAAGATGTCGCATTAATGCGAACAAATGATGTCCATACGTTTTTAGTGGGTGAGGCTTTTATGCGTAAAGAAAACCCAGGACTAGAACTCTCAAAAGTATTTTCATGATGTTTATAACAATAGCGCATAGCATCGTTTTCGAAATTCGCCGTGCTACAGCACTGCCTTCATTCCTCAGCCTTGCTCTGCATTATTCTTAATAAACATTGTGTTGTAGTGTTATAAATATTAAGGTTTGGTTGTAGCCAAATTAAAAAGCAATAGAGGTTTTATATGACAAATCAATTTCTTGCAAACCGACCACGCCGCATGCGTAAAGATGAATTCTCGCGTCGTCTCATGCGTGAGCATACACTCACGACCAATGATCTTATCTATCCTGTGTTTGTGCTTGAAGGCGAAAATAAAACTGAAGCCGTAAGCTCGATGCCGGGTGTACAAAGTCAAAGCATTGATGTGCTACTTAAAACAGCAGCAGAATGTGTGAAGCTAGGTATTCCCGCTTTGGCTATTTTTCCCGTCATTTCGCAAGACTTTAAAAGTTTAGACGCAAGCGAAGCTTATAATCCTGACGGCCTCGTCCCGCGTACGGCTAAAGCGCTTAAAAAAGCATTTCCTGATCTTGGTGTTATTACCGATGTTGCACTTGACCCTTACACCACGCATGGGCAAGATGGCTTAATAAATGACGATGGTTATGTGCTCAATGATGAGACGGTAGCCGTGCTTATTAAACAGGCGCTATGCCATGCCAAAGCGGGTACTGATGTGGTTGCACCATCTGACATGATGGATGGTCGTATCGGTGCAATCCGTGATGCGTTAGAAGATGCGGGTCATATTTACACCCGTATCTTGGCTTACTCTGCTAAATATGCCTCCGCATTTTATGGTCCATTTCGTGATGCGGTCGGTTCATCCGCTAACTTAGGTAAAAGCAGTAAATATAATTATCAGATGGACCCTGCCAATGCAGATGAGGCGATTAAAGAAGTCGCACTAGACATCGAAGAAGGTGCAGACATGGTGATGGTGAAACCCGGCATGCCTTATTTAGACATCGTGCGACAGGTTAAGCAAGCGTTTGGTGTGCCAACCTATGCGTATCAAGTCAGTGGTGAATATGCCATGCTCAAAGCCGCATTTCAAAATGGTTGGTTAGATGAGCGTGAATGTGTAATGGAAAGTTTATTAGGCTTTAAACGTGCAGGCGCAGATGGAATATTGACTTATTTTGCGATGGATGTGGCGCGGTGGTTGGAGCGTGACTAGTTAGCGCATTAATTTTTTTAAATCAGCAATGTTTATTCTGTTTGCATGGCTGCCATTACTCGGCTTCTTTGTGGCGACACGTAGGTTATTAAACTCAAACACACTGAGCTTTTGTAAGCCGTATGCTGTTTCTAAGGTAAATACAGGGACTGTTTTGCGTACTTTGTCTTTTTTATCTTTACTAGGCTTGCTCGATAAGCGAAAAGTCTTTTCGCTGCTGTCGAATGGGATATCTTGATTGAGCAAAAAGATTTCCACCTCTTTTGCACTATCGGCAAATAGGTAAATATCTGTTTGTGAATTTTTACCTGCTGTGCCCTCTAGTACGCTACCTCAAAGGAAAGGGTTGAAGCGTTCAAAAAGCTGCATGGTAGCTAGTGCTGCTTCACGTAGTTTTTTGAGTGCTAATGGTTGTTCTTCAGCGTTATATATTTCGTGATAGTACTTGGTTGCATTCTCTATTTCTGCATTAGAGGGTAGAACGCTATTATCGTTAATGCCAAGTTGACGACCTGCTTTTTTCTTAGCATAAGCAAAGTCATTAATACCATCCTCAGCCATCATGCGTGCTGCTTCTTGTGTAATCATTTGCCTAAGGTGGTCTAAGTTTTCTCGTGCCATAATTTTTTAGGGCAATGTTGTTATATAGCGGTTAGCGCCCACCCATAATATCAGAGGCCCGTTCCATACCGCCTTTTTCTTTTTTAGGCGTGCTTGAAGTGGGAGCTTCTTTAGCTTTTATCGTGCGTGATAGATTGTTATCTGTAGTTTTGCTACGGGCACGGTTTTTTTCCACTAACAGAGGTTTTGTTTTATTTTCACGTATCTCTAAAGATGGAATACTTTGTCTATTAATAGGCTCTCCAGTACCAATTGGGCTGCTCCTTTCAGAAAAAGGTCTGTCACCTCGCGCTTTAGGTGGTGCCGGCTGCAATGGGTTGGTTTGGTTGCTGCCCTCAGGGTAGCTAAAAGGGTCTAACATAGGCGGCCAATCAGGTTCGAGGAAAGGCGGCGGATTTTCATGATAAAAGTATTCGTATATACCTTCTTCATCGTCATAGGCCAGGGTACCTATTGTAGGGTCAATTTTTACAGACATAATGCCTGTTGGTACTGCGTAAGGCTTATCGGCTTTACCTTTTAATGAAACGGCCATATAGCTGACCCAAATTGGCAGTGCTGCTTTTCCGCCTGTTTCAAAACGCCCTAAAGAACGGGGTTGATCGTAACCCATCCAGGTAATAGTCACTTCGTGAGGTGAGTAGCCAGCAAACCAAGCATCTTTTAGATCATTGGTAGTCCCTGTTTTCCCTGCAAGATCTTTCCTACCTAGCCTCTTTGCTTTGGTCGCCGTGCCGCTTTGTACAACATCTTGCATCATTGAGGTCATTAAAAATGCATTGCGACTATCAATGACACGTGGTGCATTTTTGCGCGCTTGCGGATATTTTTTTTCTTCAAGCACTTTGCCTTCGCTATTGGTGATTTTGGCAATAATATGCGGCTCAACTCTGTAGCCACCATTGGCAAAAACTGCGTAACCATTGGCTAATCCAATCGGCGTGACTTCGCCAGCACCTAATGCCATGGTTAAGTATGCAGGATGATCCTTTTTGTAAAAACCAAATTTAGTGGCGTAGCTTTGTGCGTAGCGACTACCAATCTTATCTAAAATACGGATCGACACCATGTTCTTAGATCTTTTTAGTGCTTCACGTATTCTCATTGGCCCGTCGTACTTGTCGTCGTAATTTTTTGGCGACCACTCTTCTTCGCTGCCTAACTCATCTGCAGTCATGATAATGGGCTCATCTTCTATAATACTGGCGGGCGTAAAGCCTTTTTCTAGTGCGGCTGAATAAACGAAAGGTTTAAAACTAGAGCCTGCTTGACGTTTCGCTTGTGTGACATGATTAAACTTATTTTTATTGAAGTTAAAGCCACCGACTAAGGCTTTTATAGCGCCATCTTTAGGGTCTAATGCAATGAGTGCAGATTGCACTTGAGGGAGTTCAATAATATGCCATGCGTCACCGATTTTAACGATGCGGATAATAGAGCCAGCTTTGATTTTATGTTCTTTTTTATTCTTCTTCGCTAAGTTTTTTTGTAATAAGCTTAAGCCTTTGCCAGTAATGTTGTATTCACCACCATTTTTAGTGAAAACCTCAACAGACTTTGCTGAGGTTTTAGTCACAATCGCTGGAATAAAACCACTGTATTCGCTTATGCTAGATAAGGCTGCAATCATTTCGTCTGTTAGGTTGGCTGAATCTAATGTTGATAAATCAACAAAACCTTCGGCTTTTTTGAAGTCACGTCGGCGTTGGTAATCGACAATACCTTTTTTAACAGCATCATTTGCGGCTTCTTGATTCTTTTTGTAAATAGTGGTGTAAACCTTTAAACCGCTTTTGTATATGTCGCTTCCGTAGCGTTTGTATAGTATCTGGCGCACTAGCTCGGCAACGTAATCTGCATCTAAGCCTAAAGCTTTTTTGCGTGCTGCACTTCTAAACTCAAGTTCTTGGCCCATTGCTTCGTTAAACTGGTTTTCATCTATAAAGCCATAGCGACGCATGTCACGCAATACTTCATGTTGTCTTGCAATTGCCCTTTTTGGTCTGTTAAATGGGTTGTAACTAGAAGGTGCTTTTGGGAGGCCTGCTAAAAGCGCAGTTTCTGCCAAAGACAATTCGGCTAATGGTTTTCCATAATACACTTGTGATGCAGCTGAGAAGCCAAAAGCGCGCTGGCCAAGATAAATTTGATTGAGATAGAGTTCTAAAATTTGTGCTTTATTAATCGTTTTTTCTATTTTAAGGGCTAGTAAAGCTTCTTTAATTTTGGTGACCATGTTTCGTTTTCTGTTTGGACTAGTAAAAAAGTTTTTTGCCACCTGCATGGTGATCGTGCTTGCACCCTCACGACTTTTGCCTGTTAGATTGTTTTTGATAGCACGGAGTACGCCTTTCGTATCAATGCCTCGGTGTTGATAAAAGCGCCTATCCTCAATGGCTAAAACGGCATCTTTTAAGTTTTGTGGCACTTGCTTTATTTTGATAAAAGCACGTCGCTCTTCGCCAAACTCTCTGATGAGGTATTTATCTGCCGAATAGACTCTTAGCGGTTGCTTGGGGTGGTAATCAGTAATGGTTTCTAGTGATGGTAGCGTTGGATAGATAAGCGTAATGGCTAAAGCTGTTAGTGCGCCAATCGCTAAACCACCTACAACAAAGAAAAGAATAAGAAAATGCCACCATTTTTTGGGAGTCATGTTTGATATTTCAAAAAATACAGTTAATACGAGAGTATATAAGGTTATTTGAATTAACCAAAACAACTAATGATTTTTTAACTTTTGATAAAGTGTCGCATCAACAATATTAATGTTATTGATAAGCAAGCGGTAAGCTGGCTAAAATTAGAAATAGCTTTACACCTCACAAAGTTGTTGCTAGGATTTAATGCAAATTATCATTAATGCACGTAACTAACGAATATAGAAAGAGAATTTTAATTTGAAGTTCGATTTTTTCAATGGAAGCATACTTCCTTTAGTAGGCGTAGACATCAGTACGACCGCTGTAAAAATGGTTGAACTTTCAGGTAATAGCAAAGACGGCTATCGACTTGAAGGCTATGCTGTTGCGGCAACACCAAAAGAAGCTGTTGTGGATGGGAATATTGCTGGTTTAGAGCAGGTCTCAGATACGGTTAGATTGGCGTGGAAACTGTTGGGCTCAAAAGAAAAGCGCGTAGCATTAGCATTGCCGTCATCGGCTGTCATTACGAAAAAAGTGATGTTCGCGAATAATTTGCGTGAAGAGGATATGGAAGAGCAAGTGGAGGCTGAGGCAAATCAATACATTCCTTTTCCTTTAGAAGAAGTCAATATTGATTTTCAAGTCCTAGGACCAGCTGCGGCTAGTCCTGATGAGGTTGAAGTGCTTATTGCCGCGGCACGTAAAGAAAAAATTGAAGATCGCATTGCTGCT